>ERZ827156.18-NODE-18-length-218810-cov-30.339105_pt1 | contig 218810 bp, 189 predicted proteins | sample MGYA00519919_ERZ827156 | MGnify/ENA primary metagenome ERZ827156 (study PRJEB31778, sample SAMEA3449269) | human gut metagenome | biome: human gut; feature: human-associated habitat; material: faeces | place: United Kingdom | collected 2010/2012 ... | reverse complement strand
AAAAGGGCTGACTCCTGCAAATGGAATCAGTCCTAATCTTTTCGCGCTTCAAAAAGTTTTATCGGACAGCAATAAATTTTAATAGTAATTAATGGTTAATTATTTGTATATAATCAACAAAATTAGTCAAGAAAGGCCAAATTACCCCCCCCTATTAGTTAATAAAAGTTAATACAATATTCACATCCCGGCTTTACAACTGACAACATATCCATACAAGTGCCGGAATACTCATCTCCAAAACCACACCATGCAATACCGACACCCCTACTATCTCCGGACCGCAACAGCGCGCTATTATGGGCAAACACACATCAAGCGATGTGACTCCAGCAGCTGATATCGGAGCATAGCTTCCGAACCAACGCTTGAACCAGGGAGCCAAAAGCAGTGCCATCATCTCACGCATTATATTGGTAAGCAATGCTATCGCGGCCAACTCGCCGGCAATCTCCCCTCCCGATTTGTCACGCATATAATCAAGTATCAGCATTGACGACAACGAGTAATATCCCAGTCCGCTGCCAAGAGCAAGATAATCACTCGGCGTATAAATTCCCATCAGCAATCCGGCCAGCAATGCAAACACAAGGCTGCACACTACTGTTACGATGGGAAGCAGCAAAACACTCCACGACACATTGGCAAACGCCCTCTCCACCTGATGACGGCCAAACTCCCACCCTACAAACGCAATGAGCAGATACAGCACATACAGTGCCAACTGAGCATAATCCACTCCCGCAGGACACAATCCGAAATATCCCACTGCTATGCCCGACGCAAACATCAGGGCGACTATCAGACTCCCCTTCATACCTTGCTCCTGAATTTCCACAGCAGCCATCCCCCGATCACGCTGCCGCACACTGTTGCTACGGCCACAGCAAGCGCCACTGCTCCGAAACTGTGCAGCTTTGACACCAGCTCCTTATTGCCGCCGATGGATATGCCAAACAAAAATAGAAGTGCCCATACCATATAACTCATGAATCTGTCGGGCAACTCCGGCATTCGCACTTTGCGCAGCATATACCCGCACAGCATCATGCCAAACAATATTATCAAAGTAATCATATCTTACAAAACTTATCAGTACGCACTGCGTAAAAAAAATCTTCAGGGCACGTCACATCGACGCGCCCTGAAGTTTATAGTCTGTCCTTACGGATTATTCTTCGTTGAGAATTTCAAGCATCTTGATAGCCGATGCCGGAATACGGGTACCGGGACCGAATATCGCAGCAACACCTGCCTTGTAAAGGAAGTCATAATCCTGTGCGGGAATTACACCGCCGGCTGTAACCAGAATATCCTCACGGCCAAGCTTCTTAAGCTCCTCTATAACCTGAGGAATAAGAGTTTTGTGACCTGCGGCCAGAGAGCTGACGCCAAGAATATGCACATCGTTCTCCACGGCCTGGCGGGCAGCTTCGGCCGGAGTTTGGAACAGCGGGCCCATATCCACATCAAATCCGCAGTCGGCATAACCGGTGGCCACAACTTTGGCACCGCGGTCATGACCGTCCTGACCCATCTTCGCAATCATGATACGGGGTTGACGACCTTCGCGCTTGGCGAATTCTTCACACATCTTTTGAGCTTTCTCAAAATCGGGATCGTTTTTGGTTTCGCTTGAGTACACGCCTGAAATTGTTCTGATTACTGCTTTATATCGACCGACAACAGCTTCGCATGCGTCGGAAATCTCTCCAAGAGTGGCACGCAAACCGGCAGCTTTCACAGCCAAGTCAAGGAGATTGCCCTTCTTGGTGCGTACACATTCTGTAATAGCTTCAAGAGCTTCTTTCACCTTGGCCTCGTCACGGTGAGCTTTCACATCGTTAAGACGCTCTATCTGTTCTTTGCGCACCTCGGTGTTGTCAATCTCAAGAATATCTATGGGATCCTCATGATCAAGACGATATTTGTTGATACCGACAATAGTCTGACGGCCTGAGTCAATACGCGCCTGCGTACGGGCTGCAGCCTCTTCAATACGGAGTTTGGGCAGACCTGTTTCAATAGCTTTGGCCATGCCGCCGAGTTCCTCAATTTCCTGAATATGTTTCCATGCCCTGTGAGCAATCTCATTGGTCAGGGACTCCACATAATAACTGCCGGCCCATGGGTCAACCTGTTTGGTAATCATGGTCTCCTCCTGAATATAGATCTGGGTATTGCGGGCAATACGGGCTGAGAAATCGGTAGGCAGGGCTATAGCCTCGTCAAGAGCGTTGGTGTGCAGTGACTGGGTGTGACCCAAAGCTGCTCCCATGGCCTCTATACATGTACGACCCACATTGTTGAACGGATCCTGCTCTGTGAGTGACCATCCTGAAGTCTGAGAGTGTGTGCGCAATGCCAGTGATTTCGGGTTCTTGGGGTTGAACTGTTTCACAATCTTGGCCCAGAGCATACGGGCGGCACGCATCTTGGCAATCTCCATGAAGAAATTCATGCCGATAGCCCAGAAGAACGACAAACGGGGAGCAAATGCATCAATATCCATACCGGCATTCACGCCTGCACGCAGATATTCCAGACCGTCAGCCAGTGTATAAGCCAACTCGATATCACAGGTTGCACCTGCTTCCTGCATATGATAGCCGGAAATGGATATGGAGTTGAACTTGGGCATATGCTGCGATGTGTATTCAAAGATGTCGGCTATGATACGCATCGAAAATTCGGGCGGATATATATAGGTGTTGCGCACCATGAACTCTTTCAGAATATCATTCTGAATGGTACCTGCCATCTCTTCAAGTTTGGCTCCCTGCTCCAGACCTGCATTGATATAGAATGCAAGCACAGGCAGCACGGCGCCGTTCATGGTCATTGACACTGACATCTTGTTCAAAGGTATGCCGTCAAACAGCACCTTCATGTCCTCAAGCGAGCATATCGACACACCGGCTTTACCAACATCGCCTACCACACGTTCATGGTCAGCATCGTAGCCACGGTGTGTGGCGAGGTCAAATGCCACTGACAAGCCTTTCTGACCCGAAGCAAGATTGCGGCGGTAGAAAGCATTTGATTCTGCTGCTGTGGAAAAGCCCGCATACTGGCGGATGGTCCAGGGACGCAAAGGATACATGGCACTGTACGGGCCACGCAGGAATGGAGGCAGACCGCTCACATAGTTGAGGTGTTCCATACCCTCAAGATCCTGCTTTGTATAAATGGGCTTTACAGGAATAAGTTCCGGGGTGAGCCACTGTTCACCCGCTGCCGGCGCTTCTTTTTGGGCGCCAAAGGCATCTTTCGTTATATCTATTGTTTTAAAATCTGGTCTCATGTTGAGTTGAGTTATCAAACGATGGGTGAATAATCAGTTATTTAAGCAAGCGGGCATTGAATGCCTTAAGGGTGTCAAGCACATTGCAGCGCACATGCACAAACTCCTTGATGCCTGCGGCCTGAAGCTCTTCCATGCATGCGGGAGCACCTGCCACCACAAATTCAGCACGGCCATTGAGATATTTGAATGCTTCAGGAGCCAGAGTGGCATACTCATCGTCGCTTGAGCAGAGCACTATCACATCAGCACCTTTTTCAAGTGCGGCATCCACACCCTGTTCCACAGTATCGAATCCAAGGTTATCGATTATCTCATAACCGGCGCAGCCAAAGAAATTGGTGCTGAACTGTGCACGTGCCAGACGCATTGCCAAATTGCCTATAGTGAGCATGAACACTTTTGGACGGTGCGATGATGCTTCAGTGGCAAGACGCAGTGCCTCAAAGTCACTTGCTGCGCGTGAAGTAGGCAGTCCGTCCTCGGTAGAGGCGTGCTCGTGTTCGCCGTGACCGCAGCAGCATGCATGTCCTTCGGTTTTGATTTTTGATGCCGCTGTCTCGTTGATATTGGGGTACTGGTTAGTACCGAGAAGTATCTCTTTGCGGCGTGCCACATCGGTATGGCGTTTTACACTCGTCTCACGGATAGCGGCCTGCACGGTACCATCGTTAACGCAAGCAAGGAATCCGCCCTTATCCTCTATCTCAAGGAAGAGTTTCCATGCTTCTTTGGCTATTGACACGGTAAGTGTCTCCACATAATAGCTGCCGCCGGCAGGATCCACCACCTTATCCAGATGGCTCTCCTCTTTGAGAAGGAACTGCTGGTTGCGTGCTATACGTTCTGAGAATGCATCGGGTGTCTGATAAGGCACATCAAAAGGCGTAACCGTGATAGATTCCACCCCTGCGAGTGCGGCGCTCATACATTCGGTCTGTGAACGCAACAGGTTCACATGCGCATCATATATTGTCTGATTATAGCGCGAAGTGGTGGCATGAACATGCTGTTTGCAGTCATCATCGGATGTGCCGGGATACTGCTTCACAATCTGTGCCCAAAGCATGCGGGCTGCACGGAATTTTGCCAGCTCCATGAAGTAGTTGCTTGACACACCCATATTAAATTTGATGCGTTTTGCCACTTCACCTGCATTCAGGCCCTTGTCGGTGAGAAGTGTAAGCCATTCTGCTCCCCATGCAAGCGCATAGCCGAGTTCCTGGAATATGTAAGCACCGGCATTAGACAGCATCTCGCTATCTACTGACAGCACCTTAAGCCCTGCCACGGGAGCTGCAATATTCACCAGTTCGGCACCCATCTGGGCTATGTCACCGGGGAACGGCTGACCGTGTTTAAGAGCTTTTTTAAACGGATTGAAAGTAACAGAACCTTTGAAAGTTGCCTCTGCTCCGTGGGCTTTCACATATTCTACAAGAGCTTTAGCCACATCAATTGCTTTCTTGGGGCAGCTTATCAGGTTAATCTCCACCTTGGTGATGTCTATACCGTTCAGCAAAGTGGTCACATCCGACGGATTCTTCACCTTGAAGCCAAGCGAATTGATTCCCTTGGTCAACACATCGCGGGCTATCTCATTTGCCTGCTCCGGGGTGTCGGCTATGATCTCCTGACGGCTAAGCCAATCGTTGTCGGTCTTGATGCCGCGAACAAACGGATATTCACCGGGGAGTGAATTGGTAGTGTTGAAGTCCTTGATATCTTCGGCACGATACATAGGCTGAAGATTAAATCCTTCATTGGTTCTCCAAACCAATTTCTTGTCAAATGGAGCACCTTTTAGGTCGGCCTCTACTTTGGCGCGCCATTCCTCTGTGCTCACAGGTGGAAATTGGTCAAACAATAATTCTTTCTTTTCTGCCATAATGATTATAATATAATTTGTTTAATCATGTTGGATTAAGGTCAATATGCTGCAAAATTAACAAACTTTACAATCCGCGCCAACAAAAAAGTGTCAAAATCGGTATTCTGAATCAATTTCACCTTGATATTATATAAAAAATAAGCCATTGCAATTGCGCAACGGCTCATCTCTTTTATTTGTACCCGTATGGGTCACTCTGAGCAAATAGAATTTTCTATAATATCAATTTCTTTAATTTTGTGCCACCGGTTGTTCGGAATCAATCACACGCTGCACATGCAGGAAATGACGCGAATAATAAGCTCCGTCGGGATAATTCTGAATAACCACTCCCTTGCTGGTTGAGGCATGTATGAATTTCAATGTGCCGTTCTTGCGGTCAACATCTATTACCATACCCACATGACCGATTGTAGAACCGCCTCTGCGACCGCTGAAAAACATCAGGTCACCTACCTCCACGTTAGCAAGATCCACTCGCTCGCCCTGAGTTCCCTGCATGCGTGATGCCGGACTCAGCTGGTAGCCGAATTTGCGGAACACATAACTCGTGAATCCTGAGCAGTCAAATGCATTGGGCCCTTTTGCACCGTGACGGTAACGGGTACCGAGATAATTCTTTGCATAATCCACCAAACCGTCTTTGAGCCACTGGTTATCCACTATGTCCCCCAAATTATCCACAGGCTCTCCAAGCATCTCCTCAAGAGTGGGCATATATACATCACCGGTATAAAGCGAATTATTTTCCATGTCAAGCACACTCAGCATATTGTTTTGCGAGTTGAACGAGGACTTGATGTCGGGAGTAGGATCGGCAAAAGCAACTGCCGATGCAGTTATCAGGACTGTTATGGTAAAGATTATGCGGTGCATCACTGTAAGGGGGTAAGTAGGTTAGTTTTGTATTGCAAAGTTACTCAACCTCGCCCCCGATTGCAAGCACCCTTTACCTCACATTATATATATAATGGGCATTATTTTAAGATTTCAACGGCTTTTAAAGTAAACAAGTGTGAAATTCTATTCACATCCCGCATAAACCCCTGCGTGAATTGTGAAGTACTGTAAATTTATGATAAATATCACGCCAAAATTTCACACAGCGCAAATTTCAATCACACAGCCAGCAGGCAAAATATTGTTATTCAATAAAATACGAGCATATCACAAACCGTATGCGCAATAATAAATTTAACTTTTATTATGACATACATTTGTAACATGCTCGCATTTCATGCGCCTGAGCGCACTTTATTTCAGCAGAGCCTTCACATCATCGGCTATCTGTTCGGGCATAAGACGGTTTTGGGTCAGAATCTCCTGATAATTGTATCTGTCAGCAAACTCCTTCTTCACGCCATAGCATTTCACCATCATTTGCTTGTCAGTGCCGTAGTAGCGGGCAATCTTTTCACCGAAACCGCCGTCAAGCACTCCGTCTTCCAAAGTCACCACAAGCTTATGGTCCTCCTTAAGTTCGTCAAGCAATTCGGTATCAAGGCCACTCAGATACCGAGGGTTTATCAATGTGGCTTTAACCCCTACATGAGCAAGCAGCTTCACCACATCCTCTCCGCGCTGATAAAAAGACCCGGCGGCAATCACTGCCACATCTTTGCCGCGTTGCTCCACCATATATTTGTTGAGGTCTGAATAATCCTTGGGGTACTCTTTACCGCTCTCCACCACGCTCGCTCCGGGCACGCGCAATACCACTGGATAATCATTCTGCTTCATAGCCCAGTCAAGCATGGCCAGATATTCTTCCTTGCATGTAGGCGCCAGATACACCACATTGGGAATATTGGAAATCAACGCTATGTCAAACCATCCTAAATGGGTCACATCGTTCATTCCCAACACTGTGCCATAAAATATTCCTATCACCGGCGCAGTGCTGTTGATTGCCATGTCCTGCGACAGTTGGTCGTATGCCCTCTGCACAAATGAGCTTACGACTCCAAAGAACGGTTTGCAGCCACCCTTGGCTATTCCTGACGCAAGCGCAACAGCCTCTTGCTCGGCAATACCCACATCCACAAACTGCTTCCCGGCCTCTTTTCTCCGGTCTGCATTAAACCCGATTACACCGGGAGTGCCTGCGGTAATGGCCACCACAGTCTTATCCTCTTTCATCATCTTAAGGAGATGTGAAGCCGTAACATCACCGTAATCCTCATCCTCATTCATATTTAGGGGATCGCCGGTTGCAATATCAAACGGCGCCGAGAAGTGAAATCTCTCTCTGTGAACTTCGGCAGGGCCGTAACCCTCACCTTTTTGTGTGTGCACATGCAGCACCACAGGATGGTCCACATCTTTTACCTCCTCAAAAGCCTTTATCAACTCTCTCAGGTCATTGCCGTAGGCCACATATCTGTAATCAAGACCCATAGCCTTGAAGTAATTGCACTCGCATTGGCCATTGGTCTCCCTCAACTCCTTAAGATTTGAATACAATCCGCCATGGTCCTCGGCTATTGACATTTCATTATCGTTAACCACAATTATGAAATTACTTCCGAGCGTAGCGGCATAATCCAGCCCTTCAAAAGCCTCACCGCCGCTCAACGAGCCGTCGCCCACCACAGCAATGATATTCTCCTTATCACCTTTTAAATCTCTGGCTTTGGCAAGACCACCGGCAAGGCTGACACCGGTGGATGTATGACCTATAGTGAACATATCCATATCGCTCTCCTTGGGATTGGTATAACCGCTCACATCATTATAATGGGCCGGATCGGTAAAGGATCTCATTCTCCCGGTAAGCATCTTGTGAACATAACATTGGTGCGATACATCAAAAACCACCTTGTCTTTATGAAAATCAAATACATAATGCATGGCCACAGTCGCTTCCAACATGCCGAGATTAGGGCCCACATGTCCTCCGTGACGCGACAATTTGGTTAGTAACGCTGCACGTAGCTGGGCGCACACATCTGTCAGTTCATCTAAACCAAGCTTTTTGATATCAGCCGGTGAATGAATATCATTAATGTTCATACTTAAATTTTTAGGTTACAGATTTATGTTTGCAAAATTATTTATATAATATGAGTCTTTGACTACCAAAATCACTGAAAATATAACACAAAAACACATCATTGTTGTTGACTATCGCGCAACAAATTGCATTTTTAACACTTCATCTATTGCAAATCCACCCCCTTCTCATTATCTTTGGAATACAAAAAGCTATGATATAATGATTGACTACGACCGCGAGATATTCAACATCAACATTGCAAGCACTGCTCTTCCGCGCCCGGGAGCGCTCCTGATTTCCGAGCCTTTTCTTCGCGAGGAATACTTTCATCATGCCGTCATAGCGCTCATTGAATATGAGTTTGGTGCTACTGCAATGGGAATTGTCATGAATCATCCCACCGGTTACACTCTCCAGTCGCTCATTGAGGGAATAAAGATCAAAACTGACATACCGGTTTACTGCGGAGGCCCCGTGGCATGCGACAGACTTTTTTTCGTCCACACTCTCGGCAAAGAAATAATTCCCGAGTGCAGCGAAATAGCTCCGGGACTCTTCATCAGCGGCGATTTCTCCGCCATGAGGCAATACATCAACGCCGGATACCCTGTGGAAGGCTACATACGTTTTTTCGTGGGATATAGCGGATGGAGTCGTCAACAGCTTGATGAAGAGCTTCGCTCCAAAGTATGGGCGGTGGCCGAATGTTCCAACTATCATAGTCTCCTTACCGGAAGTGATGACCCTTTCTGGCATCGTTATGTGCGTGCGCTTGGAAATGATTTTCGTGGATGGCGTTTACACCCTCGCAATCCGCAGTGCAACTAATTTATTCCACACACCTCGGGGTGCATGGCCTTATCTTTTTTAGTCATCTTTTTCACCACTTCGCTATAGCTGTGGCGTATAAGTGACTTCATCATTTCGTTTGTCAATGAGCCGTTAATCTTTATTTGATTCCAGTATCTTTTGTTCCAGTGCCACGCCGGCTCCACCTCCTCACACCTGTCACGCAAGTCCAGAGCATAATCCGCATCACATTTCAGCACAAGATAGTCGGGGCGCAACAACCCGATACAGGCAAAAATCTTACCGCACACACGCAGCAACAGGTAATCATCGCCAAACGCCATATCCTCAGTTGTACAAGGCAGGCTCAGACAATACTCTCTTATATCCTCTATATTCATACAAACTTGCTAACCAGTTCATTGAATTTATCCACAATCCAATCGGGATTTGCACACATCAATTGCTCTCGTGTCTGATTCCCGTATGCGACTCCGCATGTCATGCTACCTGCATTTTTTCCCATCAGTATGTCATAAATCGCATCCCCGGTCACAAGACACTCTTCCGGGTTCCATCCGAGACGGTTGCATATAACATACACGGCATCCGGAGCCGGCTTGCCATGCTCCACATCATTTCCGCCTATCACGGCATCAAGCAATCCACCCCAACCGAAATCAGACACATACTCATCCAGCGACTTATGGCTGCGGCTGCTTGCTATCGCTATACCGTATCCGTGTGCACGCAGTTTTCTAAGCCCTTCGTCCACTCCGGCAAAACACTCCACCTTAATAGGCCGTTTAAGCTCATCAAATAAGCGACGATATGTTGCGGCGAATTTAGTACTCAACCCCTCCCCTCCGTTCCATAACACGGATGGAATCTCTTCCAGTCTAAGCCCTATGGTGGCTCTACACTCCTCATCACTCTTTGGCGGCAAACCCATTTCACGTATTGTAGCTTGCATCGTACTCACTATCAATGGAGCAGTATCCACAAGTGTGCCGTCGAAATCAAATATCAGATTCTTTGCCTTTTTAATTTCCATATGCAAATATACTCATTTCTCATAATATTCCAATTAAAGTTAAATTGTACAAATAACCCCGTTTTTGCTATCAATCTATCATATTACGCATTAAATTTTAATTAATTTTGCACCGCAACTGAATATTCAACCATTCACAATATTTCTTGAACTCATGAAAAAAGCCTTGTTTATGTCTGTGGGGCTTTCGATTGCAGCCCTCGCTGCTGCCGACAATGCCCCACTCTGGCTTCGCGATGCCGCCATATCCCCTGACGGAAATATCGTGGCATTCACTTTCAAAGGCGACATATTCACTGTGCCGGTAACCGGAGGTGAAGCACGCCAAATCACCACTTCACACGCCTACGACAGCTCTCCCCTGTGGACTCCTGATGGCAAGCAGATTGTGTTTCGCAGCAATCGCGAAGGATCCGACGACATCTATGCCATTCCCGCCAACGGTGGCACTGCTCGCCGCATCACCACCTCGTCAGGCGCCGAAACTCCCCTCGCCATTCTTCCTGACGGACGATTGCTGTTTGCCACCTTTGGCATGCCCGGACGCACCACTGTACAACCCCCTTTCGGGTCTCAGACCTATGTGGTGAGCCTAACAGAGCCAAACGCCCGTCCTCAGCTCTACCTTTCTGTCCCTATGCTTTCTGCATCTGTTGCGGCAGACGGGCGCATGCTTTATCAGGACCGCAAAGGCTACGAAAATGTATGGCGCAAACATGAGCGTTCTTCCAGCACTGCCGATATATGGCTTGTGGACAACAATGACTTCACAAAACTCACCGACTTCATAGGCCACGACATGAATCCGGTGTGGAGCGCAGACGGTAAGCATTTCTATTATCTCAGCGAGCTTAACAACAATGTCCTTAATGTTTATCAAGGCACTCTTGGCAGCTCCGAGGCACCTAAACAGCTCACTGATTATACCGAATATCCTGTACGCTCACTCTCCGCATCTGCCAACGGCACTCTTGCATACAGTTACGATGGTGAGATTTACACCCTCACCCCCGGCTCGCAACCACGCAAAGTCAACATATCCATCACCACCGATGATTACGATTCCGACCTCATCAAGAGCTTCCGCAATTCCGGTGCCACCAACATGTCTGTCAACAAGGATGGCACAGAAGTGGCATTTGTTGTTCGTGGCGATGTCTATGTCACATCTGTAAAATACCCCACCACCAAACGCATCACCAACACCCCTGATCAGGAGCGTTGCATAAGTTTCAGTCCCGATGGCCGCTCTATAGTTTACGATTCCGAGCGCAACGGGCTTTGGCAATTATGCATTGCCAAAATCAAAGACAAGGATGAAAAAGAATTCGCCTATGCCACAGAAATTGAGGAAGAGCCTCTCTACAGTTGCTCTACATCCGCTCAGCAGCCGGAATTCAGTCCCGACGGCAAAAAGGTAGCGTTTCTTGAAAACCGCACTATTCTTCAGGTCATAGATGTTGATTCCAAAAAAGTCACCACTGCACTTGATGGCAAATACAACTATTCTTATACCGACGGCGACATATCATTTGAATGGAGTCCTGATAGCAAATGGCTGATAATAAACTACATCGGCGTTGGCGGCTGGAACAATACCGACATAGCGCTTGTCAAAGCTGACGGCACCGAAGTAGTGGACCTCACCGAAAGCGGCCATTCCGACAGAAATCCTTCTTGGGCGCTTGACGGCAAAGCCATAACTTATATGACCGGCCGTTACGGCATGAAAGCTCAGGGCAGCTGGGGCAATCAGGAAGATGTGATGCTCATGGTTCTTGATCCTGAAGCTTGGGACAATTTCAACCTCAGCGAGGAAGAACAGGCTCTGAAAGAAAAGGAGGAAAAAGACAAAGAAAATGCCGACAATTCCGATAAGAGCAAAGACAAAAAGAAATCTAAGAAAAAGGACAAGAAAAAATCCAAAGACAACATTAAGGACACTGAGGCTGAATCTGTTGATTTTGACCTTGACAACCGACGCTACCGTATGGTGCGTCTGACTCCTATGTCCTCAATACTTGGCGATTATTATCTTGATAAGAAAGGCAACAAGTTCTACTATGTCTCTGTAGGCAGCGATGGCGAGGCCAACCTTATGTGCCGCGACCTCAAAAAAGGCGACATAACAGTTTTTGCTCCCGGTGTTAACGGTGGCATTTTACCTGATGATAAGGGTGAAAACCTGTTTATCCTCTCCTATAATGGCATGAGCAAGATTTCACTTGCCGACGGCAAAAAAGAAGCCATTGAATTCAATGCGCCCTACAACCGCCATCCGTCCTTGGAACGCGCATATATATATGACCACATGCTCAATCAGGTCAAGAACAAATTCTACGATGCCAACCTTCATGGCCTTAATTGGGACAGCATCGGCTCTCACTACCGCCGTTTCCTCCCCTACATCAACAACAATCGCGACTTTGCCATTCTCATGAGTGAGGTACTTGGTGAGCTGAACGCATCTCACACTGGTGCGTCCGCACCAAGCGGATGGGCTTCGCTCCCCACTGCCACTCTCGGTGCTTACTTCAACGACTCCTACACCGGTCCCGGTCTGGAGGTGGCAGAAGTACTGCGTCGCGGTCCGCTTGACAAAAAGAAAGTCAATATTAAACCCGGCGACATAATCACCTCCATTGATGGTGAGCCAATCTTACCGGGCAAGGACTATTACCCGATGCTGGAAGGCAAAGCCGGCAAAAAAGTTATTCTTGGCGTAAAACGCGCCGGAGCTGCCACGGAAGATAAGGTGACTGTTCGCCCCGGTTATTCCGACAGCGAATTGCTCTACAACCGCTGGGTTGAGCGCAACGAACATATCGTTGACAGCCTCTCCAACGGACGCATAGGCTATATCCACATCAAGGCCATGGACACCCCGAGCTATCTAACCACCTACGACCGTTTGCTTGGGAAATACCGCAACTGTGATGCCGTGGTTGTTGACACTCGTTACAATGGTGGCGGCTGGCTTCACAACGATATTGCCCTGCTTCTCGGCGGTAAGGAATATGTACGTTACATGCCGCGAGGCCGATATGTGGGCAGTGATCCGTTCTCACAATGGACCAAACCGTCCGTAATGCTCGTCAACGAGAGCAATTACAGCGATGCTCACGGCACCCCCTACGCATATCAGACATTGGGCATAGGTGATGTGGTTGGCGCTCCGATTCCCGGCACCATGACAGCTGTATGGTGGGAAACTCAAATTGATCCCAACATCATATTCGGTATTCCGCAGGTTACTTCCATGGACATGAATGGCAATGTTCTTGAAAACCGACAGCTGACTCCCGATGTGGTTATTTACAATCAGCCCGGCGAGATTATCAATGGTAAGGACGCACAGCTGGAAGGGGCGGTTAAACATCTCCTTAATAAAGTACCCGCGAAAAAATAATTCCACATACACTCATATTTGCAAATCCCGGAGCACGAAGTTCCGGGATTTCTTTTTTTTGCATGCACTCCCGCCGGGCAATGCACCATTGTTTATTCGGGCAAACTGTTGTCCGTTTGCCCGCGAATAAGTACCTTTGCGCCCAGTTTCCAAGCATTATACCAATGAGGTTTGACGATTTTGATCTGAACTACGATGTGCTTGACGCACTCGATGCAATGAATTTTTCCGAATGTACCCCTATACAGGAACAAGCGATACCCGCAGCTCTTGACGGGCACGACCTTATTGCCGTTGCCCAGACTGGCACCGGCAAAACGGCCGCCTATCTCCTGCCTATTCTTAATCGTCTTGCCGACGGTGAATTCCCCGAGGATGCCGTCAACTGTATCATCATGGCTCCCACCCGTGAACTTGCAATGCAAATTGACCACCAGCTTGAGGGCTTCAGTTACTTCCTGTCTGTAAGCAGTCTGCCGATATACGGAGGCACTGACGGTGCTACTTTCGCTCGCCAGCAACGAGGGCTTAAACTCGGCACCGATGTGGTCATCGCCACTCCGGGACGACTGCTCGCACACCTGCAAATGGGCTACGTTGATCTGTCGCGTGTATCTTTCTTTATACTTGACGAAGCCGACAGAATGCTTGACATGGGTTTTTACGACGATATTATGCAAATCGCCAAGCATCTTCCCAAGGAGCGTCAGACTCTCATGTTCTCGGCCACAATGCCGCCAAAAATCCAGCAACTCGCAAAATCCATCCTCTCCAATCCTAAAGAAATCACCATAGCAATGTCCCGGCCCGCCGACAAGATTGACCAAAGTGCGTTTATTTGCTATGAGACTCAAAAGCTGCCCATACTCAAAAACATATTCACCAAGCAACATGCAAAGCGTGTCATAGTCTTTGCTTCCTCCAAACTTAAAGTCAAGGAGCTGGCTCGTGAACTTCGTCGCGCCAAATTCAAAATCGGGGAAATGCACTCCGACCTTGACCAAGCCAAACGTGATGAGGTGATGCTGGACTTCAAGGCTTCACGCATTGACATCCTTGTTGCCACCGATATTGTGGCACGAGGCATTGATATTGACGACATAACCATGGTGGTGAATTATGATGTGCCCCATGATGCCGAAGACTATGTGCACCGCGTGGGGCGTACTGCGCGTGCCGATGCCGATGGTGAAGCCATTACATTTGTCAGCGAACGCGAGCGTGGCAAGTTTGCTGCCATAGAGCGCTTTCTTGGCAAAAAAGTGCGCCGTCAGCAAATCCCTGCCGAGCTCGGTTCTGCACCATCCGACTCCAGGCCATCACAACGTGGCAATCGACGCCCCGACCGCAAAAAATCATCCGCCCCGCGCTCTGAACGCAAACCTGACATGGAAGCATCAGCACCTGCTGATACCCGGTCGCCAAAGCCCAAACGCCGTCGTCCTTGGCACCGTTCTCCTAAGCGTCCCTCATCCGGTCCCAAAGAAGAATAGCGATAAATTTTTTTGGTATTTCATTCTTATTATTTATCTTTGCCTCAAATGTTACAACAAAGGGGTGCCGCTTCATGTGGCTGAGATTCATACCCTCTGAACCTGATACGGTTAGCACCGGCGCAGGGATTGTTAGAGACCAACACTCATCCATATTCGGCACATAACCTTTGCTTTGGCATTCATATAAGTTTGACATGCCTATGCGTCGTTATTATCCCGTTCTTTCAATAGCCGGCTCTGACAGCAGCGGAGGTGCCGGAATACAAGCCGACATTAAAACCATATCAGCTATTGGCTGTTATGCAATGACTGCCATTACAGCCATTACAGCCCAAAACACCACCGGAGTATCTGCCATCCAAGGCATTGACCCTGACATAGTTCGAGCACAGATAAGCACCGTTTGGGCCGACATACCTCCCCTCGCGGTCAAAACAGGTATGCTTTTCTCAGCCCCCATCATTGAGCAGGTAGCTGCCGAGTTGTCACAGCACTCCCCCCTACACTTGGTTGTAGATCCCGTCATGCTCTCCACATCCGGATCGCAGCTCATTGCTCCCGATGCCGTAGATTGCATGGTCAAACTCCTTTTCCCCATGGCCGAAATCGTCACACCCAACATAAGCGAGGCCTATGCTCTCACAGGCACGCATGACTTTATGCAACAGGCGCTCGCACTCCGTGGCATGGGATGCCGCAATGTGCTTCTTAAAGGGGGCGACACTGACTCCACAGATTTCAAGACCGACTATCTGCTCCTTGAAAACAGCTGCGAGCTTATGCCGCTCAAATCCGATGCTATCAACACGCGCAATACACATGGCACCGGATGTACCCTGTCGTCTGCTATAGCCTCTTATCTTGCCCTCGGCATGGATATGACTGAAGCCGTAAGCCGCGCCAAACTTTTTGTGGTACGCGGACTGCGAAGCGGCGCATCGGTAGCTATTGGGCACGGACACGGCCCTATGAACCATCTCTATGCTCCGCGACACATGAAATTCCAAAACCATCACCATCATGACCATAACAATCAATGATAAACCGGTAAACCTTCAGGACGGGGCCACCCTCTTGCAGGCTCTTGAGGCTGAACGCATAAACCCTGTGGGAATAGCTACGGCAGTAAACAATGCCGTTGTGCCACGCGACAATCGCGCAACCCACACTCTTCATCAAGGCGACAAAATCATAATCATCAAAGCTTTCTACGGAGGTTGATTCATGCTACGCATTGCCATCACCACACACCATATTCACCCCCGCGAGCCGCAGATAATCACATCATTGCTCCGCGACGGGTGGACCTATGTGCACCTCAGGCATCCCGACGCATCACTGCGCGATATTCAAAACATCATTGAGGCCATTCCGCAAAAATATCATTCGCGCATCAAACTTCACGGACATTTTGAGCTCGTTCACAGTTTCAATCTTGGTGGACTGCACCTCAACAGTCGTTGCCCGACACCGCCTGTAGGATACTCGGACAAACTCTCACGTTCCTGTCATACACCTCAGGAATTAAGTCAGGCAACAGGACTCGAATATGCCACTCTAAGCCCCGTTTACCCGAGCATAAGCAAGCCGGGCTATCTTCCTGTACTCACCACTGATCAGATTATCAGTGCGCTGGCAGAAGCCAAAGTACCTGTAGTGGCATTGGGCGGCGTAACCCCCGATAAGGAATCTGAGCTTATGCACATGGGATTCGCGGGATATGCCTGCCTTGGCTCTGTTTGGCAACAATTCAGTGATAAATAAATTAATTAATTAACTAATATGCTACAATTCATTACTCATCCCAGCGAGCATTACTCCATTGCCGAAGAAGCACAAATGGCAATTGAAGGAGGGTGTCGGTGGATTCAGCTCCGCATAAAGGATGCTTCCGATGATGAGGTTCGGCAAGTGGCAATGGAAATTATTCCTATGTGCCGTGAAACCGAGACATTCCTTATCATTGATGACCGCGTGGAGCTTGTCAATGAGCTTAAGGTTTCCGGAGTTCACCTTGGCAAGAACGACATGGACCCTCTTGAAGCTCGGGAGATACTCGGCCCTCATGCCATAATAGGCATTACGGCCAATACTGCCGAAGATATTATACGCTATAAAGGCAAAGATGTGGATTACGTGGGCCTTGGACCTTTCCGCCACACCACCACCAAGAAAAATCTCTCACCCGTACTCGGCATTGAAGGCTACGCCTCTGTTGTCAGCCAAGTGCGTCAGGCAGGTGTGGAACTACCCATAGTTGCCATTGGCGGCATTACCATTGACGATATTGATGCCATCATGGCCACAGGAGTCAACGGTATAGCAGTTTCAGGTGCCATTATCAATGCACCCGACCCCGTAGAATACACAAATCACATTATGCAAAAACTTTATCCCGATGAATGATATTCTCACTTTAGGTGGACGCGAGTTCCATTCGCGTCTGTTCGTTGGCACCGGCAAATTCTCAAGCAACCGTCTTATGCTTGATGCCGTACTTGCCTCCGGCTCGGAAATGATTACCGTAGCCATGAAACGTATTGACATGGAGCATGAAGAAGACGATGACATGCTTCGTCACATCAATCGCGATCATGTTCAGTTCCTTCCCAACACTTCAGGTGTGCGCGACGCGCAGGAAGCCATCATGGCCGCGCGCCTTGCACGCGATTGCTTCGGCACCGATTTCATCAAACTTGAAATCCATCCCGATCCGAAATATCTTCTCCCCGACCCCGTGGAAACGCTCAAGGCCACCGAAGTTTTGGCCAAAGAGGGATTCAAGGTACTTCCCTACATTCAGGCCGACCCCGTGCTATGCAAACGATTGGAGGATGTGGGCACAGCAGCTGTAATGCCTTTGGGTGCGCCAATCGGCACAAACAAAGGTCTTCGCACAGTTGATATGCTTGAAATCATCATTGCCGAAACCCGCGTCCCGGTAGTTATTGATGCCGGCCTCGGAGCACCCTCCCATGCTGCCGCCGCTCTTGAAATGGGAGCCGATGCCGTGCTTGTCAACACCGCCATTGCCGTAGCCGGGAACCCGGTGGAAATGGCCATAGCTTTCAAGGAAGCTGTTATCGCCGGTCGCCGCGCATATCTTGCTGGTCTGGGCACCGTATCTCACACCGCAGAAGCCACATCACCCCTCACTTCATTTTTAGATACCCTTTGACATGACTATTGAAAATTTCAACATTCACAGCTATCCTGCATCCGAGAAAATTTATGTTAAAGGCGAGCTGTTTCCTTTCTTGCGCGTTCCCATGCGCAAAATCTCCCTCACCCCTACCGTAACCGTCAAAAATGGCGAAAAGACAGTTCGCGAGAACGCCCCGGTAGTTGTTTACGACACCTCAGGCGTTTATACCGATCCTTCTGTGAAACTTGACATAAACCAAGGTTTGCCACGCTTCCGCGAAGCTTGGATTTCTGAGCGATCGGACCTTGAGCAGCTTCCCGGCATAACTTCTCAGTATGGCCGTGAGCGCGAAAATAATCCCGCACTTGAGCCTATTCGCTTCAAGCATCGCCATGCGCCGCGCCGTGCCAAGAACGGTGAATCCATAACTCAGATGGCTCTTGCACGCAAAGGAATCATAACTCCTGAAATGGAATATGTGGCCATTCGTGAAAACGCCAATTGCCGTGAGCTTGGCATTGAAAGCCATATCACCCCCGAGTTTGTGCGGCAGGAAATAGCGGCAGGCCGAGCCGTGCTCCCCGCCAACATCAACCATCCCGAAGCAGAGCCTATGATTATCGGCAAAAACTTCCTTGTGAAGCTCAACACCAACATTGGCAACTCTGCCCTGTCCTCCGGCATTGAAGAGGAAGTACAGAAAGCTGTATGGAGTTGCTACTGGGGTGGCGACACTCTGATGGACCTTTCCACCGGCGACAATATCCATGAAACCCGCGAATGGATTATCCGAAATTGTCCCGTACCTATGGGAACTGTACCAGTATATCAGGCATTGGAGAAAGTCAACGGTCGCGTCCGCGACCTCACTTGGGAAATATACCGTGACACCCTTATTGAGCAGGCTGAACAAGGCGTGGACTATTTCACCATTCACGCAGGTGCATTGCGTGCTCATGCCGACATGATCAAGGAGCGACTCACCGGCATTGTATCGCGTGGCGGTTCCATCATGACGCAATGGGCTGTGCTCCATAACGAAGAAAATTTCCTTTACACCCACTTTGACGAGATATGTGAGATTCTTGCCAAATATGATGTGGCTGTATCGCTTGGTGACGGACTCCGCCCGGGCTCTATTCATGATGCTAACGACCGTTCTCAGTTCCTTGAGCTTGACACTCTCGGCGAGCTGACTGAAATTGCATGGAAACATAATGTACAGGTACTGATTGAAGGCCCCGGCCATGTGCCGATGCACAAAATCCGCGAGAACATGGACCGTCAGGTTGAAAAATGCCACGAGGCCCCCTTCTACACCCTTGGACCGCTCACCACCGACATAGCCCCGGGCTACGACCACATAACTTCAGCCATCGGCGCAGCACAAATAGCATGGATGGGAACCGCTATGATATGCTATGTCACACCCAAGGAACACCTCGCCCTTCCCACACTCGAGGATGTGCGCAATGGTGTCATAGCCTACAAAATTGCCGCCCATGCCGCCGATATAGCCAAAGGACATCCCGGTGCGCAGGTACGCGACAATGCTATGAGCAGCGCACGTTACGATTTCCGTTGGAAAGACCAGTTCAACCTGTCTCTTGACCCGGCACGTGCTCGCCAGTATTATGTTGAGAGCCACAAGGACTCCGACAAATTCTGCACCATGTGCGGACCCAACTTCTGCGCCATGCGTATATCGCAGGATGTGGCAAAAGAATGTGAAAAATATTGATGGAAATGTTTTACGACGAACTTAAAAAATACGATTGGCAGGCCACAACTCAGGCCATAGCTTCCAAAACTGCCGCCGATGTGGAGCGCGCCCTTACCGCCGCGCACCCGTCGGTTGACGACTTCATGGCTCTGATATCTCCCGCTGCTGAGCCTTATTTGGAGCGCATGGCACAACTCTCCCACCGCTATACTCTTGAGCGGTTTGGCAAAACCATTTCAATGTACATACCCCTTTATGTATCCAACGCATGCACCAATCACTGCGTGTATTGCGGCTTTAACCATAACAATCCCCTCCAGCGCGTCACTCTCACCCAAGAGCAGGTAAAAGCCGAATGTGAGGCAATACGCAAGCTCGGGCCTTTTGAGAATCTGCTTATAGTGTCAGGTGAATTCCCCACGCTCAACGGCGTGGATTATATTGAGCAGGTGCTTCACACCGCACGCCCGTATTTCAACAATCTCACCATTGAAGTCATGCCTATGAAGCAGCGCGATTATGAGCGGCTTACCCATTCCGGACTCAATGGAGTGGTATGCTTCCAGGAAACATACCATGAGGAAGCTTACAAGAAATATCATCCCCGTGGCATGAAATCCATATTCGAATGGCGCGTCAACGGATTTGACCGCATGGGAGCCGCCGGCGTACACAAAATCGGTATGGGCGTATTGATTGGCCTTGAGGACTGGCGCACGGATGTTACCATGATGGCCCGCCATCTCCACTATCTGCGCAAGCGTTATTGGCGCACCCGCTACAGCATCAATTTCCCTCGCATGTGTCCCGCAGAGGGCGGCTATCAGCCCAATGTGGTGATGTCCGACCGCGAACTTGCCCAGGTCACTTTCGCATTCCGCATTTTCGACCACGATGTTGACATTTCTTATTCCACACGCGAAAACCCCGTTTTCCGTGCCAATATGATGAAACTCGGTGTCACATCCATGAGTGCCGGCAGCAAAACCGAGCCGGGCGGCTATGTCTCCACGCCCGATGCCTTGGAACAGTTTGAAGTAAGCGACAGCCGCACACCGGCACAGGTAGTCTCGGAAATACGCGCACTCGGTTATGAAGCCGTATGGAAAGATTGGGACAAAATCTTTGATTAAACAGAATTTTTTTGTACTTTTGCGCCCAAAACAAACATCACTACATTTTTTATGATTAACGCTCAAGACATTAAGAACGGCACATGCATCCGCATGGACGGCCGCTTGTACTTCTGCGTGGAGTTCCTCCACGTTAAGCCCGGCAAAGGCAATACTTTCATGCGCACCAAACTCAAAGACGTGGTTGACGGCCGCGTGCTTGAGCGTCGATTCAATATCGGCGAAAAACTTGAAGATGTGCGTGTTGAGCGTCGTCCTTTCCAGTATCTTTACGCTGATGGCGGCGATGACATTTTCATGAACAATGAAACATACGAGCAAATTCCTATCAACAAGGAACTCGTTACCGGCGCTGCTTTCATGAAAGAAGGCGACACTGTGGAAGTTGTAAGCGATGCCTCTACTGAAACTGTGCTCTACGCTGAAATGCCCGTTAAGACCGTCCTCAAAATCACCTACACCGAGCCGGGCCTCAAAGGCGATACCGCTACCAACACCCTTAAGCCCGCCACTCTCGAAACAGGTGCCGAAATCCGTGTTCCCCTCTTCATCAACGAAGGTGAGCTTATTGAGGTTGACACCCGCGATGGCAGCTACATCGGTCGCGTAAAAGCTTAAAATCGCTTATAAATCATAATCAATCGCCACTGCATCACATCGTGCGGTGGCGATTTTTTTCACACCCAGCGAACCTTGTGCAGCCAATACCAGACCACAGCTGCCACAGAGAATGAGAATAGGATTATAAACCCGAAGGCCAGTTCGTTTGAGGCAAACCACACATCCACGTTCATGCCGTAGAAACTCGCCACAAGCGTAGGTATCATCAGTATTATGGATATGCTGGTCATGCGCTTCATTATGTTATTCACATTGTTTGATATAACCGAAGCAAACGTATCCATGCTGTTGCTGAGAATCTCCATATAAACATTCACAGTGTTCAATGCCTGTCCCAGTTCTATCTCCACATCCTCCAGCAAATCCGCATCACAGTCATCCGAAAACACCTTGTTGAGCCTTTCCGTCAGCATACTGTTGCCTTGGAGTGAGGTATTGAAATACACAAGAGCCTCCTGAAGCTGCATCAAGCTGAGCAGCACCTCATTACGCACACTCTTTTCAAGTTGATGTGTAAAGGTCCCTACCGTCTCGTTTATATCCTTAAGATACTGTAGGAACCAATACGTTGACGAATATATGAGCCGAAGCACAAAATCAGGCTGATTGTCCACATTGATATGTCGCTTGTTGCTGTGGTCTATAAAATCCGAAATCATCTCGGTCTTGGCATGACACACCGTCACTATGATCTCGTCTTTGGTCATTACGCCGAGCGGTACCGTGCAATATTTCAACGGAGAAATTTGTGAATGGTGAGGTATGCGAAGAATTGTCAGCAGCCATCCGGCCTCGCGTTCAAATCTTGGCCGCTCATCCATGTCGGCCACATTTTCCATAAACGATTCCGGCAAGTTAAGTCCCTGCAAAAATGCGTAATCCTCCTCATCGGGGCATTCCACATTTATCCAGTAATGAGGCTGCCACTCGTTCTTTTCCACTATGCTACCTCCCTCGTAGGCATAAAACTTTATCATACTCAAAAACGTATATATAGTATTAACAACCGTATAACACAACAGTTCTCACATGAACACCGAAACCCACCCTTGGCCCCCATTCATCCCGCCTCACGCCAAAATTCTTATTATGGGCACATTCCCTCCCGCTCCTAACCGCTGGAGCATGGACTTCTATTACCCCAACTGTCAGAATGATTTCTGGCGCATTATGGGACTTATATTTTTTGACAACAAACAGCGGTTTTATGACGAGCTGACGCGCACATATCGCCTTGACGACATCAAACGGCTGCTCACAGAGCGTGGCATTGCGCTCAACGACACCGGAGCTGAAATAATACGCACCAAAGGCAATGCCTCCGACAAATTTCTGGAAATCGTCCGTCCCGTCAACTTGCGGGGACTGCTTGACCTCATGCCGGAATGTCACACTGTAGCCACCACCGGTGAAAAAGCGGCTTCCGTCATAGCCGCTCTCACATCCACCCCCCTGCCCAAGATGGGCGAAATGGTCACATCGGCCGACGGCCTCAATATCTGGCGAATGCCATCCACATCACGAGCCTACCCCATGGCCATTGAAAAGAAAGCCGAGTACTACACCGCACTATTCCGCTCCGCAGGAATTCTGTAATTCGGCACTTCGCATAACCCTATTCAGCGACTCCCTTTCCTTCCGGTTCGGAGCCGCTTTTTGTTTTCACATTCAGCCACACCATTTCTTTTTGTCAGTACGCAAAAATAATTGTAATTTTGTTTCCTAAAACCAGCTAATAATTATGATTGATTCCCTGATACTCGCCGGCATGCTGTTTGACCCGGCACAAATCATCCAGGACTTTCTTAATGCCGATGCCGCATGGATCTACGGCATGGTATTTCTGTTGATGGTTGTGGAGAGCTCCTTCATCCCTTTCCCTTCCGAAGTAATCGTGCCCCCGGCCGCTTATCTCGCTTGTACAAGCCATGAAGTCAACATCTGGCTTGTTCTCGTTCTCGCCACTTTAGGTGCATTGATAGGCGCGTTGGTCAACTATTTTCTGTCCGTATGGATTGGCCGTCCCATTGTTTACAAGTTCGCCAACTCCCGAATCGGGCATGCTTGCCTCATAACGGAAGAAAAAGTGGTCAGAGCCGAAACATATTTTGACAATCATGGCGCCATATCCACTTTCATTGGCCGTCTCATTCCTGCCGTGCGCCAGCTCATATCCATACCCGCCGGACTTGCGAGAATGAATATTTGGAAATTCATGCTCTATACATCTCTTGGCGCACTGACATGGAACTCTGTCCTTGCTGCCCTTGGCTACTGGCTCGGCACAATAGTCAGCCGCGACCAGCTCTATGCCGCCGTTGAGCAGTACAACAGCTACCTCACCTATGCGGGCCTCGCAATAGGAGTTGTGTGCATAGGAATCATTGCTTACAATGCTTTTAAACCAAAATCTCGCAAAACCAATCTCTGATGATACAAGTCGCCCCTTCGCTCCTCTCTGCCGATTTCGCCAACCTTGGCCGTGATATTGAGATGCTCAACGGATCTGCTGCATCCATGCTTCACATTGATGTCATGGACGGTGTTTTTGTTCCAAACATCTCTTTTGGATTCCCGGTAATGAAATACATTCAGAAACTTGCAACAAAGCCGCTTGATGTCCACCTCATGATCGTAGATCCCCAACGCTATGTGAATCAGGTGCGCGACTGCGGAGCCGAGTACATGAATGTGCATTATGAGGCATGCACACACCTTCACCGTGTCATACAGCAAATCCGTGACGCAGGCATGAAGGCGGCTGTAACCCTCAATCCCGCCACTCCTGTTGAACTTCTTACCGACATAATCTCTGATCTGAACATGGTTCTGCTTATGTCGGTAAATCCCGGATTCGGTGGTCAGAAATTCATTCCGCATACCATCAACAAGCTGCGCCGTCTCAAAAAACTCATTGCCGACACCGGCTCTCACGCGCTTGTGGAAATTGATGGCGGAGTCAACCTTGAAACCGGAGCGGCTCTCGCTGCCGAAGGTGCCGATGTGCTTGTCGCCGGCAGCTTTGTATTCTCGGCACCCGATCCCGCAAAAACCATACACGACCTTTCCATCCTTTAATCTTAGTCACTTCCCACATCTATGGATTCATTTGAAATATCCACCGGCAATTTTGACCCGTCCGGACTGAACCAATCGCGTCAGTCAGCGCCAATGGACAAGCCGGAGCCACAACTGCGTCGCGAACCGCGCAAAGCCGCTGCCGCACGCACCACTGCCCCGCGACAGACCTCTGCACGCACATCCGCATCACGCCCGGCAGCCGCAGCATCGCACTCCGCTGACACTCAGCAATCAGGCATCAATCTGCTTTCGTTTTTTACAGACCGCCGCTTCAAGATTTTTCTCGGAATAACCCTCATTCTCGCCGCATGCTATATGCTTGTGGCTTCCCTCTCTTTCATCTCCGCCGGTTCTGACGATCAAAGCCTTGTGTCCGCCGGATCTTTGTCCGCCACATCCTCAAGAGCTCTTGAAGCCACCAATGCAGCCGGACTTTTGGGCGCATATCTCAGCAATCTGGTAGTGTCGCGATGGTTCGGCATCGGTGCTTTTGTCCTAATATTCTATATCGGTGCGCTCGGCGCATCTCTTGTGGGCTTACACAAATTTCGCTTTTGGAAACTCACATTCCGTTGCCTCCTTGTCACAGTGGCACTCTCAGTGCTTGCCGGATTTGTCACCTACCAGTCCGGAGGATTCCATTTTTGGGGTGGCGAACACGGCTACTTTGTCAATCAATGGCTCTTCACCTATACCGGATTGTGGGGAGCAATTGCCGTTAACATCCTCTTAGTGGCGGCAATGATTCTGATTTTTTTCAATCAGGTTCGCATCATATACCACTTTATTGCCAAACGAATTAAGGCACAGCGTCTTCGCATCTCTGAGATGAACGCTCGTCACATGGCGCGTTCCGAAGAGCGCCGTCGCCAGCAGGCCGAACGCGAAGCGGCTGCGCAAGCTGCCGCTTCAGCCACTCAGCCCGAGGCTGAGATTGAAGTTGAAACCGTTGCCGAACCTGCTGCAGAACTTGTTGACGAGCAGGTTTCTGAATCCGCAACAGAATCTGTCCCCGAGTCGCAACCTGCATCCGATGACCTTTTTGATGACATACCCACTGCCGATTCCTTATATGATGAACCGGGAACGGATTACGAGACCGAAACGGTACCCGAATCTCCTGCCGTTATAGCCGATGCACAGCAGGAGCTTACTTCTATTCCGGACAAAGAAGACACCGTCAGCCAGTCCGATGATGTAACCATCACTGTCACCAAACCCGAAATAGAGCAATACTCCGCCGCCGATGCCGATGCTATGGAACATCGTGGCATTGACACTTCCTACGATCACACTGCCGAACTTGGCCGCTACCGTTTTCCCTCGTTAGAGCTGCTCACACAACGCGATGAGAATCATGGCGTTGTTGAGGATATTGACGAGCAGGAAGCCAACAAAGAGCGCATAACTCGCACACTTAACAGCTACGGCGTTGAAATTTCAAGCATTAAAGCCACTGTCGGACCAACTATCACACTCTATGAGATCGTCCCCGCCGAAGGTGTGCGCATCTCCAAAATCAAGCATCTTGGCGATGACATGGCCCTTAATCTCGCAGCCCTCGGCATACGCATCATCGCGCCTATGCCCGGTCGTGGCACTATAGGCATGGAGGTGCCCAATCGTGATCCGCAGATTGTCAGCATACGCAGCATTCTATCATCCAAAGCATATATCGAAACTAAGGCCAAGCTCCCTCTGGCCATGGGCACTACCATTCAAAACGAGGTCTATATTGCCGACCTCACCAAAATCCCCCACCTGCTCGTGGCCGGTGCTACTGGTATGGGTAAATCTGTGGGCCTTAATGCCATAATCGCATCGTTGCTCTACAAAAAGCACCCGTCTGAGCTTAAATTTGTGCTCATTGACCCCAAAATGGTTGAGTTCAGCCTTTATTCCAAGCTTGAGCGCCATTACCTCGCCAAACTCCCCGATGAGGAAGAACCCATCATAACCGAACCAGCCAAAGCCGTAACCACGCTTAATTCCCTGTGTGTGGAGATGCAAAACCGTCTCGCACTACTCAAAAAAGCCGGCATGCGCAACATTGCCGAATACAACGAACTCTTCACTGCGCGCCGCCTGAGTCCCGACAAAGGACATCGTTTCCTGCCATACATTGTTGTCATCATTGATGAGTTTGCCGACTTGCTCATGACCACCGGCAAAGAGCTGGAAACTCCTGTGGCCAGACTTGCGCAGAAAGCGCGTGCCGTGGGCATACACCTCATTCTCGCCACACAGCGCCCGTCAGTTGATGTCATTACCGGCATGATTAAAAACAACTTCCCCGGACGAGTGGCATTCCGTGTCACTCAGGCCGTTGACTCACGCACCATACTTGACCGTCCCGGTGCCGAACAGCTTGTGGGCCGTGGCGATATGCTTTTCTCTCAGGACGGCAAGATTCAGCGTGTGCAGTGCGCCCTCATTGAAACATCAGAAGTTGAAGCCATTTGTGACAGCATCAGCGAGCAGATAGGCTACCCTTGCGCCTACGAATTGCCCGACTATGTACCCGCAGGCGAAAGCGGCACCGGCAATCTTGGTGCCGTGGGCGACCGTGACCCGTTGTTTGAGGATGCCGGACGCACCATCATTGAGTCAGGCACCGGTTCCACTTCGCTCCTGCAGCGCAAATACAACATCGGTTATCCGCGTGCCGGCAAAATCATGGACCAGCTGGAGGCTGCCGGAGTTGTCGGACCCGCTCAGGGTGGCAAACCGCGCAATGTTCTCATGGATTCCATCGCTTTTGACATCATGCTCACCAACCCCGCGTAGCAGAACTTTCACTCACGCTGATTTGTTTATCCCTTGATGAAAACTAAATTCTCACTCATCTTTGCTCTATTACTGAGCTTCACTCTTTCTGCTTATGCAGGCGAGTCGGCTGCAGATGTTCTCAGCAGAGCATCAGCCCGGTTTCGTGCTGCAAAATCCATCGAAGCCACCTTTACCCTCACCTCCTCCGCACAAGCCGGAGTAGTCAAAGGCACCATAATTATGAGCGGCCAGAAATTCCGCATCACCGCACCACAATACACTTCATGGTACGATGGCACCACCCAGTGGGTACTCAATGCGGCCGACCGCGAAGTCACCGTATCCGCGCCCACTGCTCAGGAACTCCAGATGATCAACCCCGTAATGGTGGTCAACATGTTCAGCAAGCAATACACTGCCACCCTGCTTAAAAGCCCTAAGACACAGCGGGTGCTCCGGCTCACCGCCAAACAAAAAAAAGCCGACATCCGTCAGGCCGTAGTGACATTGGATTCATCCTCACTATTGCCGCAAACCATTACTCTCACCGCATCCAACGGCACCACCGTCACCGTTAAGCTTGTCGGCACCAAAATAGGCTCCTCCTTGGCCGATGCCTATTTCCGCTTCTCTCCCAAAGCATATCCCGGAGTGGATATAATTGACCTGCGATAATCAAAATTCAAAACACATATGGACAAAAAAACCAAATGCCTTATTATAGGATCCGGTCCCGCCGGATACACCGCCGCAATCTACACCTCACGTGCCAACCTTGAGCCTGTGATATACGAAGGCCCCCAGCCCGGCGGACAGCTCACCACCACTACCGAAGTTGAAAACTTCCCCGGCTATCCCGACGGCACCACCGGCACCGAGCTGATGGATGATTTGCGCCGTCAGGCCGCACGTTTCGGAGCCGATGTGCACTCAGCCGTAATCACCGAAATCAATCTTGATTCGCGTCCCTTTGTAGCAAAAGGCGATGATGGGTCCACAGTCATTGCCGACACCGTAATCATAAGCACCGGCGCATCAGCCAAATACCTTGGACTCCCTGATGAGGAAAAATACAAAGGCCTCGGAGTGTCAGCCTGCGCCACATGCGATGGCTTCTTCTATCGCCGCAAGCGTGTGGCAGTAGTTGGCGGTGGCGACACCGCTTGCGAGGAAGCCCTTTATCTGAGCAATATCGCTGCCGAAGTTTACCTGATTGTGCGCAAGGACCACCTCCGCGCATCCAAAGTCATGCAGCACCGTGTCCTTGACAAGAGCAACATTCACGTACTCTTCAACACCGTTACACTTGGTCTCTACGGAGAAGAATTCCTGGAAGGAGCGCACCTCGTTGAGCACAAGGGCACCGATGCCGAGCGCACCTATGACCTCCCCATTGACGGATTTTTCCTCGGCATAGGCCACAAACCCAACGTAGAACTCTTTGATGGCAAAATACATCTTGACGACACCGGCTACATCAAGACCTTTGACCACACCACCGCCACCAACATTCCCGGCGTTTTTGCAGCAGGCGATGTTGCCGACCCCAACTACCGTCAGGCCATCACAGCCGCAGGCAGTGGTTGCAGAGCCGCCCTTGACGCCGAGCGTTTCCTCATGGAGCATTAACCCACCCACCGCATAACCCACCTCAACGGGAGCCGTCCCCACGGCCCCCGTTTTTTCATTCTCTTTCCCCAACCCTCCGGCGATAACCGGCTCCGAAGCCACCAACCGCCAGCTCATTGAAGCCATTATGAGCTATTAGGTTTATTTAACTTATGTGAGTAAAATTTTGCTCATAGTGGAAATTATCTTTGCTGCCAAGTCACAAAGTCTCAAAAACTTTTTGCAACTTTGCATTTTAGTTCTCATACCTTATATTCCTATTTTTATCAATATCTCTTAAACACCTGATGACAAATCAAGATAAAGCTTTTTCAGAGAACTCCGATATAGCTGCTGAAGCTACTCTTTTTTACGGAGATGATACAAATTGGACTGAGCGCCAGTTTTCTCATCCTGAAAGAAAGATTAGACTTGCGACATCTTTTAGCGGAATAGGCGCAATCGAACACGCATTTCAGAGATTGGGCTTAAATACTGAAATTGTTTTTGCTGGGGATATTGACGAAAAATGCAAGAAGTCTTATTTTGCCAACTACGAAATTGATGAAAGTAGATGGCATTCCGATATACATACGTTTGATGCGACTCCATTTAAAGGGAAAGTGGATATTTTTGTGGGAGGAGCACCGTGCCAGGCGTTTTCAATGGTTGGAAAGCGGAAAGGTTTTGAAGATACTCGAGGCACACTGTTTCGTGAGTTTGCGCGTGTTGTAAAAGAATGTGAACCTAAAATATTCATATTTGAGAATGTAAAAGGTCTCATTAATCATGATAAAGGCAATACATGGAAGGTTATTCGTAATACATTTGAAGATTACTGTGGATATCACTTATTTTTCAAAGTTCTAAACAGCAAAGACTACGGCATACCGCAACATCGCGAAAGAATTTTTTGTGTCGGATTCCGAGAACCAACCGAATTTGAGTTCCCTGACCCAATTCCACTTGAATATAGAATGTACGATTTTTTAGAAGATTACATTCAGACTCAATATTTTCTCAGGGAGAAAGGCATAAAGTTTGTAACATCTACAAAAAATCGCATTAAATGCTACACCCAAATAAACGGTGATGTTGCACTTTGCCAAAAAAGGAACCAACAATTCAACTGGCATGGTGATTTTATCTATCATCCCGCACTACAGAATGAACCTTATGATGAGGAATGGAACGAGTTTATCTTTGATGTTCGGGATGTTGAAGAAAAATACTATCTCTCAGAGAAAGTCAAAAATTATGTCCTAACTCCCGGAACTAAAAATTTTCGCACATCTACAGAAACTGACCTTGATATCGCCCGCCCGCTTCTACAATCCATGCACAAGATGCATCGAGCTGGAGTTGATAATTATGTTACCCACAAAGGACGTATTCGGAAACTTACGCCTAGAGAGTGTTTGCGCCTTATGGGCTTCAAAGATTCATTCAAAATAGTTGTTTCAGATACTTCAATGTACCAACAAGCAGGTAACAGTATTGTCGTAGATGTTCTCATTGCATTGCTCAAACAACTGGATATTACTAAATACGGAGAATAAAAACCATGAAAATTGACGGTCATAATTTTGACTTTGTAGATACCCTCAATTCGCCCATCACCGTGCCGGATTGCTTCGTGATGCGAGCATCAAAAATTGGCGGCGGCAACGGCGAGGCTAAACTATATATAGCACCTAAAACCGTGATGTATCCATTCTTCGGTAATGTTAGGTTTGTCGCCAAATGCTTTTTGCTAAAGAGCGATCTTCTTTCCTACATGAACGCTCTTCATGCTGAATATTTGCACCCGTCACAGAATTATCGAGGTGCAGCTGAAATGCCTCAGTTATGGAAAGAACGCGTTGCTAAAATAGAAAAACTTCCTGAAATAATTGAGTTTAACATCATCCCACAAGACCAAATAGAAGGTCCACGCGGTTATGTCAACTCTAAGGACCCTGGCTATCAACTTATACGCGAAATTTCTCTGCCTCTCGTCACTTATATTTCTATTATGCAATTGACAGATAAATTGGGCGCAACATTATATTATTGGAAACTTTTTGCCGACTTTGAGGCAATTTCCAACAAAAAAGATGCACTTGTATTTACATACGGTAAAAAGGGAGAGAAAATTTCCATACCTATTACAAAGCCTAAAATATCGTCCCGTCAGAATGAAATACGAAAAGCCCGTCAGGGCCAAGGCATCTACCGTGACAAATTACTTTCTGAGTGTCCGTTTTGCCCAATTACTATGATTAGCGACGAGCGTTTGCTTGTTGCCAGTCATATAAAGCCTTGGGCCGTAGCCACAGACTATGAAAAGCTTGATCCTAAAAACGGATTCATGTTATCTCCTCTATATGATAAACTTTTTGACAGAGGTTTGATGACATTTACAGAAGACCGCCGCATTATACTTTCTAACTGGATCTCACCCAAAAACAAAGAACGACTCGGCATTAAAGACGGACAGTTTATTCAACTGCTACCCCTTGACGAAGCTAGACAGGCTTATATGCAATTCCACCGTTCATCAGTATTCAAAGGATAATGGTACCCATTTTTACAAAATTTTTCTATCCCGTTCTGAAATTCCTTGAAAACGGAACTGTTCAGAACCTTAAATCTACTGTGCAATATGTTTCAGACTATTTTCATCTATCAGATGAAGATCGTCAGGAAAAGATTAAAAGTGGACGTGCCACCAAAGTATATGACAGGACCCAATGGTCTATGACATATCTTAGAGCAGCAGGCTTAATCCTTTCTCCCAAAAGAGGGCGCTATCTCATTACTTCAAAAGGAAAACAGATATTAGATTTTGGCATAACCGAGTTAAGCCAAAAAGATTTATGTAATATTTCTCCTGAATTTGAAGCTTTCTTGCATGGCTAAAAATTAAATGCTACTCCTTCCGAAGAATCAGAAACCATTAGCCCTATTCCTACTCTTAGCCCCTCTGAAACCATCGATGAAATAATTACTCAAATCAACGCTTCTCTTTCAACTGAATTGTTGGCGCAAATCAAAAACCAAACGCCAGGTTTCTTCGAACAACTTGTGTTAGATTTACTTGTGAAAATGGGTTATGGTGGTAATAGAGAAGATGCAGCCATGGTAACAAAAATTTCTCATGACGGGGGGATTGATGGTATAATCAAAGAAGATCGATTAGGTTTAGATATGATATATATTCAAGCCAAGAGATGGGAAAACACCGTTCAAAAGCCCGAAATTCAAAAGTTCCGTGGAGCACTTTCCGAGCGTGGCGCAACTAAGGGAATTTTTATCACAACAAGTGATTTTAGCTCCGGCGCAAAAGAAAGTGCCCAAAATGCTAAAATTGTTCTTATTGACGGCATTGAACTTTGCCGCCTTATGATTGAATTTGGTGTTGGAGTATCAATTAAAACGGTTTATGAGATAAAGCGTTTGGACACAGATTATTTTAATTCTGAATTATAATTATACGAATACAACGATTTAAATATACCACTGCGTAGCGCGCAAGCGCGGAACTGGCGGCCACCATCAAACCAAGCTAACCGACACAAGCCGCGGAGCGCGCGTAGTGTCGGCACGGCGACAGCCAAGGCCCACATTTGGCCATTCCCACTCATCCCCCAATTCTCCATCATTTTTTCTCTTTTATTGTTAAAATTAGTTAAGTATGGAATACTTCAACTCATAGTGTGTATAATCAGTCTGCATGTGACCTTTAACCAATACATTATTGCTTATCAGGCAGCAACATGATTAATAAAAACAACTCACGAACCACGGTATATCAAGGATAATACTTATCTTTGCATTGTCCTTTAGGACAAACATAGTTAGGAAGCGTTTAGCTTATTCCTTTTGTCAATGAATCTGGACAATTCTACTGCACTGAGGAATAATGATTTACCGTTCCCTTTGGTTTGCATATATGCACTCAAGTGTAAATATAAGGCCAAGGGCGTGAGTTGTTTTCATTTTCAGTGCAGAGGTAGTCCAGAACCCATTGACGGAATTTGTTAACAGTCTTGCGCCTTCTTGTTTTTAGACTGTCCTTTTGAGGCTGGAGGACACCAAATTCGTGTTAACACCATGAAATTATTTAAAACAATGGCAACAATTGCGCTTGTTGCAAGCAGCATCGGTTTTGCATCTTGTAGCGATGACAAAAACGAGCCTGCTGACGGAAACGACAGAAACGATGGACAAGAAATGGTTGTAAATCCGTCAAATGTATTCACGACCGGTGTGCCAAAACAAGTTGGATCAATGTCAATAACCACCGGTGCAAACGGATTGGTTACCGCAATGAGCGACCCTGAAGACGGCGTGAAAATCACATTCACCTACCCGACCATGAGCCGCGCAGACTCCTACGATGTCATAATGACAAAAGAAGAGGACGGAGATAAGGACATATTCAATATGTTGCTTAACGAAGCTGGATTTGCCACATATTGCAAACAAATTGAGTCTGACGGAAATGTTGAAGAATGGTGGTTTGATTACAATGCTGATGGTCAGCTCATCATGATGAAACGCTCAGAAGGCGGCAACGAAGTAACCGAAATCACCTATTCCAATGGAAATATAACCGCAGTTAAAATGCGTTCCGAAGATGATGGAGACGGTGGAGACCATATAATCGGCTACGGTTCATCCTTGATTGAGAACAAGGGTTGTATAATGCTCTTTGACGAAACATTTGGCATTGATATGGATGAAATGGCTTATGCCTATTTTGCCGGCCTGCTTGGAAAGGCAACCAAGAATCTTCCTGCATCAAACTCCTACACAAGCTTTGAGCCTCAGGGTGAACCTTATAGCTACAACAAAACATTTACATGGTCATTGAATGCCGCGAATTTGCCCACTTTACTGACTACCATAACAACTGATGAATGGGGAAGCAGTGAAGAAACCTTTGAATTTGCATGGTAAACTGACATACTGATTATATCAGCTGAGGCGGCAAGAGTTTTTCCCAGTTCTTGCCGCCTTGTTTGTTTTATACCGTCATAATTCAATATTCGATTTAATTTGCGTGATTGCAATCGCTCTTATTTTCACAAAATTCATTGGTCGGAGCAAATTTTTGGCTAATAATGACTGCCCCCTCGCTAATTGTGCGTATCTTTGTTTGCCAAAAAGTAGTTTGACCATGAACGAGGACGCTCTCAGCCAATTATATCTCAAAGACACGGCATTTCAGGACCTGATGCAGAAGCGCATTTTCAATGTGCTGCTCGTAGCATCACCCTATGATGCCTTCATGATGGAGGAAGACGGGCGAATTGAAGAGCAACTGTATTTTGAATACGTGGCTCTGAACCTCAGCTCCCCTCCCCGCGTCACACAGGTTTCCACAGTGGAGGAAGCCACACAGAAAATCCGGGAAAAACACTTCGGGTTGGTGATAATGATGCCGGGAATGGACATTAGCGAAACATTCTCCGGGGCACGTCTCATCAAAGAAATACAGCCGTCAGTGCCCATTGTGGTCCTCACCCCGTTTTCCAAAGAGGTGTCACGCCGTCTAGAAAACGAAGATTTCACCGCTATTGACTATGTATTCAGCTGGCTCGGCAACGTGGATCTGCTGCTTGCCATCATCAAGCTGCTTGAAGACCGTCTCAATGCCGATCAGGACATCAACGAGGTAGGAGTGCAGATGATAATGCTCGTGGAGGACTCCGTAAGATTCTACTCATCAGTGCTCCCACACATTTATAAATGCCTGCTTAAACAATCGTTTGAGTCATCTACCGAAGCCCTTAACGAGCATGAGCAGATGCTTCGTATGCGCGGGCGTCCAAAAGTAATGCTCGCACGCGACTATGAGGAAGCCATGGAACTGTACGACCGCTATGGGTCTAATCTGCTTGGTGTTATCAGCGATGTCTCGTTCAAGCGTCTGGGTGTCAAGGATGCGGAAGCAGGACTGAAATTCGCGGAATTTTTACGTTCCGAAAATCCCTATCTCCCCATCATTATCGAGTCGTCCGAGACCAAAAATGCTGAAGCCGCTAAAAAAATCAACTGCGTGTTCCTTGACAAACTGTCAAAAAAACTTCCCGTGGATCTTGCCGGTGCCATCTCCGAGCAATTCAGTTTCGGCGATTTCGTAATGACAGACCCCGCCACAGGACATGAAATACGCATCAGCTCGCTCAAAGACCTACAATACCATATCTTTGACATACCTGCCAATGCCCTGCTTCACCACGCTTCGTCCAACGATATTTCGCGCTGGCTTTATTCACGTGCCCTATTCCCTATAGCTGAGGTCATTAAGCAGCATCGCTTCTACACTCTTGACGAAGTTCCGGCGGTGCGTCAGCTATTCTTTGACCTGATTGTGAAGTACCGCAAAATGAAAAACCGTGGCGTGGTAGCAGTGTTCCGCAAAGACCGTTTTGACCACTATTCAAATTTTGCACGAATAGGCGAAGGCTCACTCGGCGGCAAAGGACGCGGTCTGGCTTTCGTGGACCAGATTATCAAGCGCAATCCCGTATGCGACAACTTCAACGGCCTTACCATCTCCATACCGCGCACCGTGGTGCTTTGTACCGACATCTTTGATGAGTTCATGGCCGACAACGACCTCTACCCCATAGCACTCAGCGATGCGCCCAACGGTGTTATACTTGAGCATTTCCTGCGCGCCAAGCTGCCTATGCATGTCAAGGAAGATTTCTACGCACTTTTTGATGTCGTTGACCGCCCGCTTGCCATCCGCAGCTCCAGCCTGTTAGAAGATTCACATTATCAGCCTTTTGCCGGCGTTTACTCTACGTACATGATTCCTCATGTGGACGATAAGGACCATATGATGCGAATGCTTTGCGATGCCATCAAAGGCGTGTATGCGTCTGTGTTCTATGCCGACAGCAAAGCCTACATGACAGCCACTTCCAATGTCATAGATCAGGAAAAGATGGCTATCATAATTCAGGAAGTCATTGGCGAACAGGTCAATGACTGGTATTTCCCCTCTTTCTCCGGCGTAGGACGCTCACTCAATTACTATCCGTCGGGCAACGAACGCACCGAAGACGGTGTGGCTGAAGTAGCCGTAGGACTCGGCAAATACATAGTGGACGGCGGTATCAGCCTCCGCTTTTCGCCCAAACATCCCAAATCGGCATTACAGACATCGGAGCTGAAACTCGCTTTGCGCGACACCCAGACCAAAATGTATGCCCTTGACATGCACGATGCCACCGATTTCAAGGTTGATGACGGATTCAATATCCTCAAAATTTCAGTGCAGGATGTAGCCAAAACCGGTGCGCTACGCTACATGGTGAGCACATTTGACCTGCAGGACAACCTCTTGCGCGACAGTGATTTCGGCACCGGACGCCGCGTAGTCACGTTCAACAACATACTGAAACACAACGCCCTGCCTTTGGCAGAAGCCATTGATTTCATGCTTCATACCGGACAAAAAGAGATGAGCCGTCCGGTAGAGATAGAATTTGCCGGCATCATAACGCCCAAAGGAGAAATCAAAGGCCACCTGTACTGGCTTCAGATCCGCCCGATAGTTGACCGTAAAGAGACTGTGGATGAAAGCATAATGTCGCTGCCTGAAAACGAACTGATTCTCCGTTCCAACACCGCCCTCGGTCACGGCACTATTGACAATGTAAGCACCGTGGTTTATGTGCGCCCCGAGCACTTCGCTCCCGAGCATAATCCCGACACAGCCAGAGAAATAGACGAAATAAACCGTCGCCTCGTGTCGGAAGGCACTGGCTATATTCTTATCGGTCCGGGACGGTGGGGCTCAAGCGACACCGCATTGGGCATCCCTGTGAAGTGGCCACAGATATCGGGGGCACGGCTAATTGTGGAGTCGTCGCTCAAAAACTACCGCATCGAGCCGAGTCAGGGCACCCATTTTTTCCAGAACCTCACCTCAATGGGAGTGGGGTATTTTACCGTTGACCCCACCACTCACGAGGGGTTCTACGATGTAGAATATCTGAACTCTCTTCCGGCATCGTATGAGAGCGATGCTGTGCGTATAGTCACTTTCACACAGCCACTTACCATTGGCATCAACGGCAAGAAAGGCGAAGGAGTGGTAGTGAAACCGCATGATAACACCAGTCACCAAAATTCTTAAAATCCGAGCCTACACAATATGTCGTTTCTATCATCAATGAAAAAAGCTCTCGGTTTCTCCAACGAATTGGACGAAGACGAAATGCTCGAGCTTACTGACGATGCCGCTCCAGCAGACCCGCGTGGAACAAGTGTCACACGTGGAACAATGGGGTGTGGAACAATTCAGACCCCCGTGGAACATAGTGTTCCACAGCCAAAAAATGATGACGCACTTCCGGGAGACATTTTTGATGCCATTATAAAATTGTTCAACGAATTTCAGCCGGAATTTGTGTCGTCATGTCTCAACACCGACCAACAAAAACGATACATACTTGAACATATCGACAGCGGGGTAAGACACCGCCTTGAAGAGGCAGTGAACCAAGCGCGCACACAGGCAACACGAGAGGCATCCGAGTCCCAACGCAAAATGACAGCCGATCTCGCTCATCTAAAAGAGGTGAACGCCTCCCTTGAAGCCAAGAAAAATGAATTTCAGTCAGCTCAGCTGAGTGCATCACGGCAGAAACGCGCCTTAAACGAACGTGTACATGACCTTGAAACCCAAGTAGCCAACCTTGAGGCCGAAAAGGAACAGTACCAACTTGAGAACCGCAGCCTCGTAAACAAACTCCGTGTAGCCTCTGTTTCCTCCTCATCTACCGATAATGAGCAGCTTGCACAAGAGAACATAGCATTAAAAGACCGTGTAAACGAGCTTGAAAAACAGATAGAGGAGTTACAGAATTCATCACAAAACATTGATACCGAAGCAACTGAAGAGTTTAAGGCGATTGTACAGAAGGTAGAGCAGTTTGAAGAAGTCAAGCAACGCCTTGATGCAAAAATCGCCGACCTGAAATCCCAGCTCGCCAATGCCAATGATGCCAAATCCGACATTGCCAAGGATTTAGAAATGTCGAAGTCAGAGAACGAGAGCCTGCGCAGAACCATTGAGACAAATCTTTACGCGCAGGCCCAAAGCGAAGCCGAACTTAAAGCCAAGATAGATGAACTGACCGAGAAGCTCAACCAGAAGCCAACGGCTGTGGCCGCAGAAGCTCCACAAACAGAATATGTCGCCAAACAGTCAAAGCGCAAATCAAAAAAGCGCCCGGTGATTTCAGCAATCGATGAGCTGATGGAGAGTACCGACTGGTTCGTGGCACAAGAGCCGATGCCTATGAAAAAAGGACTTGACGGAGAGGACGATTTCGGCTACAAAGAACCGGCTAAGAAACCTAACAGCAAGGATGACGACAAGCAATTGTCGCTTTTCTAACAAGCATATACCAACAACCAACAATGTATTATCATTCTATCATAGCAGCTGCCGCAATAGCTGCGGCCCCGGTAGCAATCGCTGAGGTGCCATCACTCAACAATTATTCAGATATTGAAAAATTTGTGGGCAAGGAAGTCACCCCGTCGCGCCCGGACAATTTCAAATTCATGACTGACGGTATTTTCTATCTCAGTTTGAGCGAAGACGGCAAAAGAGTGGTGAAATATGACACACGCAGCGGCAAAGAAGCCGAAACCATATTTGATGTTTCCAAAACGCGCGAAACGAGTCTGGAATCTATTGAAGGGTACACCATCAGCCCTGACGGGAGCAAACTTTTGGTATGGACCGACAAGGAGGAAGTTTACCGCTACTCTTTCACAGCCAAATATTATTTCTATGAGTTCCGCTCGCGCCTGCTGAAACCGCTTTCCACCGAACATGAACGCCAACAGGCTCCTGTTTTTTCACCGGACGGCAGAATGGTGGCATTCATGGCCGACAACAACATATTCATCAAGAAGCTTGACTACGGTACCGAAGTGGCAGTAACTACCGACGGCACACTCAACAAAATCATAAACGGAGTGCCCGACTGGAGTTATCAGGAAGAATTTGACACAACCGGTTCCATGGTGTGGGCACCTGACAATCTTACATTGTGCTATCTGAAATATAATGAAGCCGATGTGCCTGCCTACAGTTTTGCTCTCTATGACGGTTATTGCTCCCCTACCCCCCAATATGCATTATATCCGGGAGAGTTCACCTACAAATATCCCGTGGCCGGTCAACAGGTGGCAAAAGTGAGTGTTCACAGCTATGATGTGGAAACGCGCAAGACCAAAGAGATAAAACTTCCGGGAACGCAGACAGAATATATTCCGCGCATAACATATGCTTACTCGCCCGACCGACTGATAGTGACAACCCTCAACCGCGCCCAAAACCGCATGGAGATGTTCACCGCCAACCCAAAATCCACAGTAGTGAAATCACTATTAGTAGAACAATCGGACGCATGGCTGTCGCCGCTCACATTTCAGGAAGCCACAATGGAACCTGACGGCGTGGTGATATTCTCAGAGCGTTCGGGCTACCGCCATCTTTACAAATATTCCTATACCGGAGCCTTGAGCCGGACAATAAGCTCAGGAGACTGGGATGTGGACGCGTATTACGGAAGCGACGCAAAGGGCAACTACTATCTGCGCTGCAACCTGTCAGGTGCCGTTAACCGCGTGATTTGCCGTATAGACGCCAAAGGCAAACTGACAAGTCTGTCGCCGGAACAGGGATATGCCACAGGCACATTTGCCCCAGACATGACATATTACCTTCAAAATTTCAGCACAATAAGCACACCACCGGTATATACCATGTGCAACAATGCAGGCAAATCAGTGCGTACCCTTGAGGACAACAGCAGCTATGCCGCCAAATATGCATCAGCCCCCAAAGCGGAACTTATCATGGTGCCGAGTGCCGGGCTGCAGCTTAACGGATATGTAATCAAGCCAACAAACGCCACATCAAAGCTGCCGGTGATAATGTACCAATACAGCGGGCCTGACTCGCAGGAGGTGCTCAACCGGTGGACAATGGGCTGGGCGAATTATTACGCCATGCAGGGTTATGCCGTAGTGTGCGTGGACGGACGCGGGACAGGTGGACGGGGCCACGATTTTTCACGAATCGTTTACAAGCAACTGGGCCATTATGAAAGCATCGATCAAGTAAATGCGGCAAAATATATTGCATCACAACCATGGGCAGACAGCAGCAGAATAGGAATTTTTGGATGGAGCTACGGCGGTTATGAAGCCATCATGGCATCATCCACACCCGGAGCGCCATACGCAGCAGCTGTGGCCGTGGCGCCGGTTACAGACTGGAGGTATTACGATGCAATCTACACCGAGCGATTCATGCTCACGCCCAACGAAAACGAAGCAGGCTACAAGCAGGCATCGTGTCTTACCCATATCGCCAACCGCTGCTGTCCGCTGCTTATTATGTCAGGCACGGCCGATGACAATGTGCATATGGCAAATACCATACAATATGTGTCAGAAATGCAATCGCAGGGAACTTGGTGCGACCTTTTGTTGTTTCCAAACAAGAACCACTCCATTAATGGGTGCAATGCCCGCAGTTTAGTATATGCACGCATGCTGGAGTATTTTAACAAAAACATGTAAATCGCACAATCACCATAGGCAGTGAACCATCAACCGCAACTCGAAAACTCAGAAGGAATATTCCGGATGTGGCTCAACTGGGCCATATCGTCCGGTGCACTGACACTGCTTGTCATAGCCACCCTCTGGGTAAAACATCTGTGGATGCCATTTGTGGCTTTCGGCCTACAAGGGCTGTTGTTTATAAGCGTGCGCAACAATCGCCAACGCTTATTTCCGATATGCCATCTCATGCCATTCATAATGATGCGCATCATGTTTTGGAGCGGAATCGCGATGCTGATAATCAACGGACTTTACTCTCACTGGCTTGTGGACAGAGTCTTTGATGTGAACAGCATCAACCATGAGATACCGTTCATCACCCAACTGGTAGTAGGTCCTATATCAGTATTCGTAACCTTTTGGGCGAGAGTCAAGAAGAGAGAACTTGCATTTTGCCGCGACTGCAAGATGAGCCATGGGACACCTGCAGAGCGTGGATTCTTAGGGATACTGTTTTCGCAAGAAGGACAATTCCAGAACCGCCTGATGCTGTGGCTGGCGTCATTATGCACAGCGATATCATGGATTTACTACATAGTATTTTACTCCAACAGCTATTTCTCCAATCTGGATAAGTATATATTCATCTGGTGCCCGCTGTTGTTATTTTTAGCAGCTCTCGGATATACCGCAGTGCGCTATTTAGGCATATGGAGATACTATGAACGCAACATAGAGGGGACCAATCTCCGGACAGGACGCAACACGCGCATACGTTTTCTGATGGTATATGACAATTTCATAGGGCTGAAAGTGCCGGATGAGAAGAGAGAACAGATGCTGCCCGGATGCTCAAAAATAGATACCCCGGCATGGATGGTGACAAAATTCCAAAAATCGGTGTCGGATTATGATGCCCAAGAGTATTTTCGCCAGCTCACCCATATATCAAATGCAGATGTGAGATTTGCGTATTCAAATCTCAGCGGCAATGCCGACTGCAATATCTTTCATTTCATAGCGTACCTTGATCAGGAGCAGAAAGAAGCCTATACCCGTGAGAATGACGAGACTCACTGGTTTACGATGTATGAGGTCAGCAAACTAATCAACAACAATCAGACGAATCCCCTGCTGTCGGCAGAAATAGTGCGCATCCACACTATAGCCATGGCATGGAAAACATATCACTCGGACGGGACGCGCCGCTATGCCATAAAACATTACACCCCGACTTTCCGCCTGCGTGATCTGCATAAATGGAAGATAGACTTCAACGACCCGAAGTGGCTTCGCGTGGCCGACAATAACGAAGATGTGCGTTATTACCGTCTTCGCCGCTTTTGGCGCAAGTATATCAACGGCATCGGCGAATGACCCCCGCCAATCACTCTAACCAATCACAACACATGTCAAACGGACTCCTTGTCATCACCGGACCAACCGCCAGCGGCAAAACGCGCCGTGCGGTTCAATGCGCCAAATCATTTGACGGCGAGATAATCAGTGCTGATTCGCGCCAGATATATCGCGGCATGGATTTAGGTACAGGGAAAGATCTGATAGAATATCAGGGGGTACCGTATCATATGATAGACATATGCGATGCCGGCTACAAGTACACGCTATACGAATATCTGCGTGACGCGGCATCGGCAAGAGCGGCAATAGAGTCACGAGGAAAACAACCGGTACTGTGCGGAGGCACAGGACTATACGTGGAGTCAATGCTGAACGGCCTGAGGCTACCCGAAGTGCCGGCAAATGAGGAGCTGCGACAAGCACTTTCGGGAAAAACGCTACCGGAACTGACCGAGATACTCGGGCAAATGAAGTCACTCCACAACACTACGGATGTTGACACGCCCAAGCGTGCCATACGCGCCATAGAGATACAAACCTATTACCAAGAGCATCCAGAGGAGGCACAGACAACAATGCCGAATCCGGAACGGAACGCCGTGATAATAGGAGTGGAGATAGACCGCGATACAAGACGCAAACGCATATCACACCGCCTAAAAGAGCGAATGGCACAGGGTATGGCCGAGGAGGTGGAGAACCTGTTGGCAAAAGGAGTTGATGCCGAGAGTCTAATATATTACGGTCTTGAATACAAATTCATAACACAGTATGTCATAGGTCAATTATCGCGTGAAGAAGCGTTGAAAGGACTTGAGACAGCAATACATCAGTTTGCCAAACGGCAAATGACATGGTTTCGCGGCATGGAGCGTCGCGGATGGCACATCAACTGGCTTGCATGGGATATGCCGGATGAAGAATTTGTGCAGGCAGTATCAACATTAATGCACGAGCAAAGCGGCACATGAAGAAAGTGTGGATTACAGCATGCATATTGGCAATATCAGGTTGCCAACTGTCGGAAGCCCAGAATATACGGAGATATTTTCCGGAAGGAGAAATAGCGGACACCCTGATTCTGACCAACAGTGACCATGCCGACATGAGCAGATATGCCGCAGTGGAGATAAGAGCAAGTGTGCCACAATACAAAGAGCAGGCAGAAAGGTGGCATGAGGGATTTGGTGTGCAAATAGCCACAACCGACAGCAGTTATATACGGGCCATGCTGTATCCGGCCAACTCAGATTACGGATATATAACTGACCAACAAGGGATGATGCTCAAGGTAGAAAAGCATACTGTGAATGGCGATTCAATCATATATGCACAATTACTTACCGACAACATAGGCGACGGGCGCCATGAAAATTCACTGTCGGTGGAAGCATACAATGACGGCATAGTGAAAATATTTTCAGGAAAGAATCACCTTGAGCAAAGATATGAATTCAGGATGCCATCGCCACTGCAAGGCGAGCGTTATGCCGTGTTTTCCGGAAGAATAAATCTACAACTGCTGGTGGATGAATATACGCCAGAGAGGGCAGCAACATTAAATACCCAATGGACACATTCATCATTGCAAAACTATTTCAAGTCAAATACCAGCACCCTGAAGCCATTAGAAGGGTACTGGCAATATCTTGACCAAAACACAAATGAAGAGTATGCCCATATAGGAGGCAAGTACCGGCTGGCATTAGTTGACGATGGCAATGAGGGCTATAATATAATATATGTGTATGGTGCAACCATCAATCCTGAACAATGGCATACGGGAATGGCCAAAGGACACCTCACCCCTACCATATTTCCGGGGAATCTGGATATGTTGTGGTATGACAGCGAGATGCTGCCTGTGAACCGCGAGGCTTATGCTACGGTAGAACAAGACGGTATGATACTGGCTCTCACCTTTCCTACTCTGAAAAGTACAATGCGGCTATACCGCGTGCCGATGGATAAGTGATTTGCAGAGAAGCGATGTCATACCGGAAATAAGTGTCAATGGTATAAACGGTGATATATTCGGAGTTTCGCGTCACACGATAAACTGACTGCACAAGTCCCATTTCCTGAATATATCTATAGAGTGTTTCGGGCAGACAATTGTAGATGAATGTTTCGGGTATCGCGCTGCCATTGCCATTAACATCAATCCATGCAAGGGAACTGTCAAAAACAAGAGTTGCCCCATTTTTCATATCGACCACATAATTGCCCTCGGACATGGTGTAACCCGACACCTCTGTGAAAGGATAATACTCCGACACAAATCTTGCCACCGAATCGGGAAGCTCATTATAATCATCCTCGTTACAAGCACCCATCATCAAGACGAGAGCCATCAGCGCTATCAATCCGAAACTATTTTTATGCTTCATATTATAGTAACTTTCATAATTTTATAGTTTTATAACCATCGGTTGGAGTAAGTTGTTTTGAAGTTGGAGTAATTTTGCTACCATGAAAGCTCTAATACACCTTATTATATATATAAGCGCGTGCGCCGCGTGCCCCATGTTTGCCGGAGACAGCATCCCCAACTATCTTGATATAGTGCAAAAAGCAGATGAAGCCATCAAGGATGCCCATTGGCATGAAGCTGAAGAATTATTGGTGCGGGCGATGCGGTCGGAACCGGCCAATCCCGGCAACATACTGCTAATGTCGAATCTCGGCATGGTGCGGTATTATTCGGGGCAAGATTCGCTGGCACTGCAAACACTTAACGATGCTCATGCAATGGCACCGGCATCGGTGACGGTGCTTCAAAACAGAGCACGCGTGCTCTTGGGGATGAACAAGAGTATTGAAGCATATAACGATTTCACATCAGCACTGGAACTTGACAGCATGCTTATGGAAACGCGCTTCTATCATGCGATGCTGGCATTAGAACAAGGCCGCGACTCAATATGCATGCGCGACATAAAGTTCATGGAGCGTCATGACTACAAGAACAGATATACCAATCTTGCCGCCGCCACCTATCACAGACTCGCGGGCAACTATTCCGAAGCCATACCATACCTGTCAAGGCTCCTTGAAACTGAGAAATATGCCGAACATTATGCGGCACGGGCCATGTGCGAAATGATGACAGGCGACCTCAACTCAGCAGCAACCGATGTGGCAGAAGCAATATCACTTGAACCAACAGACGGGGATCTGTATCTGCAACGTGCGCTGCTACAAAAAATGCGATACCGTCCTGACGATGCCGAAGCAGACGGCCAACGTGCCATAGAATTAGGGGTGCCGGAAGAGAAAGTACGAGCTATGTTGCGGTAAAAAACAGGCTGAAATTGGCTAAATGGGGGTTGCAAAAAGAATTACGGCAATAAAATCAACCTTTAGTCCAACAATTTGTTATACCAAATGAAGATTATATAAATAAAAATATGTATCTTTGCAAAAGCAACTAAATAATTATTTATAAATATTGTCTAACGAATAAATCTCATTACACAATGAACACTGACACTATTGGTACTTGGGCAGGCCTTGTATGGGGCGCCCTCAATGAAGCTGATGTACTTGACAACAAGCAGATCAAAAAAATTACCAAGCTTAAAGACAAAGAACTCTATGCCGCACTCGGCTGGCTTGCCCGCGAAGGTAAAATCAGCTTTGAAGAGAGTGGTGACAACAAAGAACTCCTTGTTTCCTTGGTACAGGAATAATAACAGCGATATTTTTTGCTAAAACAAAAATTCAGCGGATTCTGTCATTGCGACATTATCCGCTAATTTTTACCATAAAAGTATGTAATGTTATGGACGGTTTAGTAATCCGCAACACCGGCAGTTCGTATTTCGTGGCCGCAGAGAACGGCCAGACAATAGAGTGCAAGATAAAAGGCAATTTCCGCCTCAAAGATATCCGCACTACCAATCCTGTGGCGGTGGGAGACAACGTGACAATAAAAGTCAATCCGGACCACACGGCTTTCATAACAGAGATACATCCACGCAAAAATTATATAATACGCCGGGCAAGCAACCTGTCGAAAGAATCGCACATACTGGCGGCGAATCTTGATCAGGTGTTTTTGATAGCCACCCTTACCCAGCCATTCACCTCCACTACTTTCATAGACCGATTCCTTGCCACAAGCGAAGCGTATAACGTGCCAGCTGTGCTTGTAATCAACAAAGTGGACCTGCTGACAGACCCAGAAGACCAAGAATTGCTACAGATGGTCACGGACCTATACACCACAATAGGGTACAAAGTGGTGCACACATCGGCGAAAACCGGCGAAGGCGTAGAGGAGCTACGCTCACTGCTCACGAACAAAATCACCTTATTGTCGGGCAATTCGGGAGTGGGCAAATCATCACTTATCAATGACATACTGCCCGACATCAATCTGCGCACCGGTGACATATCGCACATACATCACACGGGAATGCACACGACCACATTTTCGGAAATGGTTCCTTTGCCTCAAGGCGGTTACATAATTGACACCCCGGGAGTGAAGGGGTTCGGCACAATAGATTTTGAACGAGCCGAGGTGGGCCATTATTTCCCGGAAATATTTGAGATGAGCCGCAATTGCCGCTACAACAACTGCACCCACACACATGAACCGGGGTGCGCAGTGCGTGAGGCCGTGCAAAACAGCCTCATATCACAATCGCGGTATGCCTCATACCTGAGCATACTTGACGACAGCGATCCTGAGAAGTATCGCAAGCCGTTCTGAAAAACGTGTTACAAACATCCCCTATTAGATAATATAATAGTCCGGAATTAACATTTTTTTCATACCTTTGCAGCTTCCAAACCGAAACCGGTGTGGAATCAGTGGATTTTTGTAAGTTAAACCATTTCATCACAGGGTATGAATTTTTCAGGACCAATAGATTTCAAGCCGAAATTGTTTTCGGCACTCACCCACTACAGTGCGAAAAAGTTCAAGGCGGACCTCATATCGGGCCTTGTAGTAGGAATCGTGGCGCTGCCATTGGCCATAGCATTCGGCATAGCGAGCGGTGTAAGCCCCACGGTGGGCCTAATCACAGCTATAATCGGCGGCTTCACAGTGTCGGCACTTGGCGGCTGCTCAGTGCAGATAGGAGGGCCGACCGGAGCATTCATCGTAATCGTTTACAACATCATTGCCACCTACTCGCTTGAGGGCCTTGCGATAGCCACGCTTATGGCGGGACTGATACTGGTGCTTATGGGCGTGTTTCATTTAGGCACGGTAATCAAATTTATACCTTATCCTATAGTGGTGGGATTCACTGCCGGTATAGCCCTCACCATTTTCTCAACCCAAATCAATGATTTTCTGGGTCTCGGGCTAAAGAATCTGCCGAGCGAATTCATACCGAAATGGGGAGTTTATCTTCAGAATCTCAACCAAATCAACTGGCTTACATTTATTGTAGGAGCGGTGTCACTCCTTATAATAATAGGAGCGCCGAAGATTTCCAAGAAACTGCCGGGTGCACTGATTTCAATAATCATTGTGACAGCGGGAATGTATGTGCTTGAGATATTCTATCCCGAACTGCATGTTGACACTATCGGCGACCGATTCGGTAATCTGCCTACCGACATACCGGAGCCACACGGATTTGAGCTGAACATGACAACAATCAACCAGCTGCTGCCATCGGCATTCACCATAGCGATGCTCGGAGCGATAGAATCGCTGCTGTCGGCCACGGTGGCTGACGGTGTGACCGGATCGCGAACCAATTCCAATACCGAACTTATAGGCCAAGGAATGGCAAATGTGATAGTGCCATTTTTCGGCGGCATTCCGGTGACCGGCGCCATAGCACGCACAATGACCAACATAACCAACGGGGGCCGTACCCCGGTGGCCGGCGTAATACATGCAGTAGTGCTGTTGCTGATATTCCTGTTTCTTATGCCTCTAATCAATCTTGTGCCGATGGCATGCCTTGCCGCAGTGCTCATAATGGTAAGCTACAATATGAGCGGATGGCGCACAGTGCGCGGAATACTGAAGAATCCGAAAAGCGACATAACGGTGCTGTCGGTGACATTTCTGCTGACGGTGATATTTGACCTTACAATAGCCATAGAGATAGGGATGCTGCTGGCAATTATCCTGTTTCTGCGCCGTGTGATGGAGAATACACAAATCAAGGTGTATAGCGAGCAGCTTGATGTGGCCGAAGGGACGGAAGCAAGTACGCACGAGGTGCTCAACGTGGAGCCGGGTGTAGAGATATATGAAATTGACGGACCGTTCTTTTTCGGCGTGGCCACAAAATTTGACGAGCTGATGCGCACATCCATGGCCTCCAAACCTATCGTGCGAATACTGCGCATGCGCAAGGTGCCGTTTATTGACGCTACAGGTGTGCACAACCTTGAAACGGTGATACGCTCATCGCAGGCCGAGGGGATACATGTGGTACTGTCGGGAGTAAATCCCAATGTACACAAAGTGCTTGAGCATGCCAGCGTGGAATCACTGGTAGGAGCCGACCATATCTGCGATCATATAACAAAAGCGGTGGCAATGGCCAATAAAATAGCGTTAAGCGTCAATCAGGGCCATGAGTCACATCTTCACGAGGTAACATACGAATAATCAATTGATTATAGCTTAAAACGCGGAAGAAATTAGTTAAAATGGGGTGTATTGAAAATACATATTTTTTAATTTTTTTACCAAACGCGAAATTTCTTTGAAAAAAATCATAATTTTTGTTTGGTGTATTAAGTTTTTGTATTACCTTTGTGTCGTTTTTGAAGCTAAAAAATATTGTTTTATTATTTAATCTTAAAAAGAAAATGAAAAAGTTAGTTTTAATGCTTGCTGTTGTATTCAGCGCATCTCTTTTCTCTTGCAACAATTCTAAAGAAGAAGCTGCTGCTACTGACACTGTTGCTACCGACACTATCGAAGTAGCTGCTGAAGTTGACACTCTGGTTGTTGCTGACAGCGCTGCTACCGACACTGTAGTTGCTACTACTGTTGCTGTAGCTGAATAATAAGTAAGCATATACAACGAAACAAGAGACTGAGCCTCAGGTTCAGTCTTCTTTTTTTTTATATATCTACCCGTTTGCAAAAGAGGTAGTAAAAAAGAGAGGTGCTCTCCCGAGTACCTCTCTCTCCATTCATCACATTATGCTTATTAGTGCATTTAAGTATAGGTCAATGAAAATTGACTGTGCTTTCCGCACTAAGGAAAGCTAAGGGTTATAAATCATCTTCGTAACGATCAGCCACTACGCCCCAATCAACAATATCCCAGAGCGCATTGAGTGCATCGGCACGACGGTTTTGATAATCAAGATAATAAGCATGCTCCCACACATCAAAAGTGAGGATGGGCACGAGACCATCGGTAAGAGGGTTGGAGGCATTGGGGCCCTGGGTTATAAACAGTTTGCCAGTGGCATCCTTTGACAACCATACCCAACCGCTGCCGAACAGCCCGACACCGGCAGCTACGAAATCTTTCTTGAACTGCTCAAAGGAACCAAAATCGCGCTCAATGGCTTTGCGCAGGTCTCCTTCAGGCTCGCCACCGCCATCGGGGGCAAAGGTGAAGAAGTAGAATATATGGTTCCAAGCCTGAGAAGCATTGTTGAACAAGGCACCATCGGATTCACGGATAATATCCTCAATAGCCATGTCGGCATATCTGGTATCCTTGATGAGCCTGTTAAGATTGTCAATGTATGCTTTTTCGTGCTTGCCATAATGGTACTCGACTGTGCTGCGAGAAATCGCGGGTTCCAGCGCATCTACATCATAGGGCAATTTGGGTTGCGAATATACGTTGTTTGCTTCCATAATGATTTGAATAAAAGATTATGTGTTTAGTTTTTTTCGTTATCTACTCTCAAAACGCTGTAGGGAGGCATTGGTTCGCGGATTTATAGGCATTTCACATATTTAACACCCTATTTAACACCTTTGAGCCACCGGAACAAATAATCATAGATGGCAGGACGCAAACGGCGTGATGAAAGCATGAGGTCGTGTACGCCCCCTTTTACGACCACGGGCTGCACATCGTGGCCCAGCATGAGGCCGTAACGGCGAATATCGTTAACATCAAGGACCACATCGGTGGATGATGCCTCGGGATTCCAGTGGTCGGGATTGCTTGAAGCCGCGGAGTACATGAGGAGTATGGGCACATGGATGGAATAGGGATGATGATGGAGATACTGCTGGGCGGAGTTGATGGCACGTACCCAACCGGCGGTAACATCGGGTGAATGCGGGAGCTTCCAAGCTGTATTGTAGGTCCATTCGCCGTGGCCGGATTTCATCAGGCTCTGGCTATAAGCATCGGAATCGCCCTGCGGTATGGGGATATTGGGGAAAAGCTTGCCCAACGCCGCCACAATGGGGACAAGGTGTTCTTTCCAACCAAGGTTCCAGTCAAGGAAAGGGCTGTTGAGCACCAAAGCGTCAACGGGGGCGGCGGGATTGCATGCCATGTAATAGCTTGCGAGAAGGCCGCCGGTGGAGTGGCCCATGAGCACTATATCAAAGTTGCCTTCGCGACGGGCTATGCTGAGGGCAGAATCCACATCCTGGAAGTATTCGTTAAGTGAATGAACATCAAACAACCGCTGGCCGGGTTGGATGCTACGACCGTACTTGCGCAAGTCGAGGGCATAGAAGTTGAATCCATGTGCCACAAACTGACGGGCCATTTCGGCCTGAAAGAAATAGTCGTTGAAGCCGTGGAGGTACACTACCGCGCTGCCCCGGTTTTCGGGGGCGAGCAGCCTGACCACGGTGCAACGCTCGGAGCCGCTGTAGTCGTCGGGCTGGTGAACATAACGCATCTCAAACGGATAACCGAGAATGTCCTTATGCCAGCTTTGCGCCTGAGCACAAAACCCGGACGCAAAGCACACCAAGAGAATTAATAATTTTCTTATCATTCCTATTTTCTATATTGAGGGAGTAAAGGTACAGGAAATTTGGAGAACAAGGTATTGACAGCCTCGGCAATTCCCTGAAGATTGCGGTAACCGGAATCGCCGCCGTTGACGATGGTGGCAACCGAGGCAGAATACAACGGAATTTTGTCAACGGTGTTGACCATATCCATGGTGAGTACTCCTTCTTTGTATATTCCGGTGATTACCTGCGCGTTCTGATAATAAGCGGGCCAATAGTACTGGCGGGGATACATGAAGAAAGGATAGTAGCCTGGGGCAGGCCCGGGGCCGTAATAGGGGTAATAGTTGGGGGGAAGAACCGGCTCGGTCTGAATCTCTTTCTGCACCGACAATCCGATATTGATGAGAAGCGGGGAATCGGGACTTTCGGTGAAGCCACGCTCAAGCATCTGCTCCCTGATGGCGGCGGCAATGTTGTAATAGGTCACAGCCTGCATGCCGGGGACCATGGTTCCCTGATCGGGTGTGATGATACGGAAAGTAGAATAGGAGGAAAGCTTGGCATCGTTGTATGTTTCGCTGTTGACCAGCGTATAAGGGCTACAAGCCGCGAGCAACAATGCGGAAGCCATGAAAGCTAATATCTTTTTCATAAGGCATAGTGTTAGAATTATACTATATTAACGGCTTAAATTTCTAAAAGTTTTGTAAAATATTTGTCTATGACAATATAATCTTCTAAATTTGACGCATATAAAAACAACTCCGAAAGTACATAATTTATACTCATGATCGACATTACAGAAGTTTTTACACAATATTTAGAACAATATGACAGCGTGGATATCGCTGAATCAGAATTCAAGAAACAGATGCATGAAGATCCGGAGCTGAGAACCGCCTATCGCACCTGGTGTCATGAGGTGGGAAGTTCCGAAAAAAGAGGTTTTATGGATTTTTGCGAGGAGTATCTTGACAATAAAAACGACATCTGGGACTCTCTGAGCAGCGATTATGATGAGTGAACCGAATAATCGCAGAGTGCCTGCCGAGTGGGAACTTCCGGCGGCGATATTGTTGGCGTGGCCCCATGCTGATACCGACTGGCAATATATGCTTGAGGAGGTTGAGCAATGTTATGTAAGGTTGGTGAGCGCGCTGGCCAAATGGCACACGGTTATTGTGGTGTCGCCTGATATAGAGAGTGTAAAGCCTCATCTGAAAGATGTGGCACGCGACAAAATCATATATTTTCAAACCCGAACCAATGACACGTGGACCCGTGATTACGGGCCTATTACGTTGGAGGCAGACGGGAAGGTTAATGCGGTGGATTTCTGCTTCAACGCATGGGGCATGAAGTTTGCGGCGTGTTACGACAATCTGGTGACGCAAAAGCTGTGTGACTCAAGTCTCATCACAGCCCCGCGCATCAACTGCCGCAATTTTGTGCTTGAAGGCGGATCTATAGAGAGCGACGGCAAGGGTACCCTGCTGACCACGAGCGAGTGTCTGCTGTCGCCAAACCGCAATGCGACCATGAACCGCGCGGAGATTGAGCGGTATCTACATGATGTGCTCGGATTCAGCCACCAACTATGGCTGGACCACGGCTATCTGGCCGGTGACGATACTGACAGCCACATTGATACGCTTGCCAGAATAGCCCCGCACGACACTATATTATATGTTGGGTGCACCAACCCTGAAGACGAGCATTATCATGAGCTTGATGCCATGAAACGACAACTGATGGAGATGCGAACGCCGGAGGGTATGCCATATTCGCTCATAGAGCTGCCGATGCCTGATGCGATTTTTGATGAGGAAGGCGAAAGGCTTCCGGCAACATACGCTAATTTTCTGGTTACAGACAAGGCTATTTTCATGCCGTCGTACGGACAAAAGCGCAATGACGAGCTTGCGGCACAGATAGTGCAGATAGCATTCGGGCTGCCGGTTGAGCAGATAGACTGCAGAGCATTAATCAAACAGCATGGGTCGCTGCATTGCGCCACCATGCAAATTCCGTTGAAATCACTTTGTATCGATGAATAATCTTAAAGTAGGTATTATACAGCTGTCAAAAACAGCAGACATTCACGCTAATCGCGCACGATTGGCCGACGAGATACGCCGTGTAGCGACTCAAGGAGCACAGCTTATTGTGAATCAGGAACTTCATGATTCGCTTTATTTCTGTCAGCATGAGGATATTCATGAATGCAACCTTGCCATTCCCATTCCGGGAGAGGCTACAGAATTCTATTCGGCTCTGGCCAAAGAGGTGGGAGTGGTGATTGTGACCTCGCTGTTTGAGAAGCGTGCGCCGGGATTATATCACAACACGGCAGTGGTGTTTGAGAAAGACGGCTCAATAGCAGGGAAATACCGCAAAATGCATATACCTGACGACCCGGCATATTATGAGAAATTTTATTTCACACCGGGAGATCTCGGGTTCAAACCTATTGATACATCGGTGGGGAAATTAGGTGTGCTCGTATGCTGGGACCAATGGTATCCAGAGGCAGCCCGTCTCATGGCACTTCACGGTGCGGAGATACTGATATATCCTACTGCTATCGGCTGGGAGAGCACTGACGAACATGATGAAAAGGTGCGTCAGCGTGATGCATGGATTGCCGTACAGCGCGGCCACGCGGTGGCAAACGGATTGCCGGTGGTAAGCGTAAACCGCGTGGGATTTGAAGCAGACCCGTCGGGACATACTGCCGGAATTGATTTCTGGGGGAGCAGTTTTGTGACCGGCCCACAGGGAGAATTTCTGTATCAGGCCCCTACCGATAAGGAGGTCAGCACGGTGGTGGATGTGGATCTGGAGCGGTCGGAGCATGTGCGCCGCTGGTGGCCTTTTCTCCGTGACCGCCGGATTGATGCCTACGATGACATAACCAAACGGTTTATAGACTGATACCCAAGTTTGGATGGTTAGCTGCACACGCTGGCCGGAAGTTCGCGACAATTGTATCGCGAGGCCATTATTTCGCCATAAGCGCCGGCAGATCTCAATGCCAAGAGATCACCGCGTGTGGTGACGGGCAACTGCTCATCTTTGCCAAACACATCGGAAGACTCACATATAGGTCCCACCACATCGTAAACAGCCGTTTCACCGGAGGCAGAGGTTAGATTCTGAATGGTGTGGTGAGCCTGATACAGTGCCGGGCGAATGAGATCGGTCATGCCCGCATCCACTATCACGAAACGCTTGTTGAGTCCCTGCTTCACGTACAATACTTTTGTGATGAGAGAGCCGCACTGCGCCACAATGGAACGCCCGAGTTCAAAATGCAGTTCCTGTCCGGGACGCAAGCGCAAATGCTTATGGAACATTGAGAAATAAGTACGGAAGTCCGGGACCGGATTGGTATCGGGATGATCGTAATCTATGCCGAGGCCGCCGCCCACATTTATTATTGGGAAATAAATGCCTTGTGCATTGTAGTGGTCCTGAAGATTGTTGACTACATTGCAGAGCATACGAAAGGGGTCGCTTTGGGTAATCTGGGATCCGATATGGAAATGCAATCCGCGCAAATCGATGTGTGGTGAAGCCACACAACGCTTTACTATCGCCTCAAGCATCTCAATGCTTATGCCAAACTTATTTTCGGCAAGACCTGTGGTGATGTAGCTGTGGGTGTGGGCATCAATGTTAGGGTTCACGCGCAATGCCACCGGGGCTTTAACCCCCATTGCAGCGGCAATGCTCTCAATCACCTCAAGCTCGGCCTCAGATTCCACATTGAGACATTCAATACCGTGATTTAAAGCAAGCTCAATTTCATCATCGCGCTTACCTACACCGGCAAACACGATTTTATCGGGAGCGAAACCGGCATTCAGAGCGGCCTGTATCTCACCACCGCTCACGGCATCCACACCAAGCCCAGCATTGAGAATATGGCTGAGAATCACCGGATTTGCATTGGCCTTGATGGCGTAATGCACCCTGAAACCGGGATAATTGCTCATATCGCGCAAAATATCAAGGGTTTGGTCAAGGAGCTGTGTATCGTAATAGTAGAAAGGTGTGCGCACACTTTTCAGCAACTCCATCGGAAAACTATGAGTCATGTTATTTACCAAATATTATTTGTTAAACAAACGCTCACTCAATAGGTTCAGAGCCTTAACTTTGTCATCTTTGCGCACCAACAGGGAGATATTATAGTTGCTGCCGCCATAAGAAATCATGCGGACAGGCACATCCTTAAGAGCATTTACGACTTCGGCTTCAAAGCCACGATTCTGCCATTCAAGATCACCAACCACACAGATAATCACCATGTCTTTATCAACGGTCACAGTACCGAATTTTTTCAAATCATTCACAATGGCCTGAAGACAAGAAGTATTGTCAATAGTCACGGATACGCCCACCTCGGAGGTCACAATCATATCAATAGCTGTGCGATGAGTCTCAAAGATTTCAAACACCTTGCGCAAGAAACCATAAGCCAAGAGCATGCGGCCACTTTTAATTTTAATAGCCGTAATGTTATCCTTGGCGGCGACAGCCTTAATGGTATGTGTGGCCCCGGCATTATATATCATGGTGCCTTTGGCCTCGGGATCCATGGTGTTGAGCAACCTAACCGGAATGTTGTTGAGTTTAGCAGGAAGGACGCAGGTGGGATGCAAAATTTTTGCACCGAAATATGCCAGCTCGGCAGCCTCATCAAAATGCAATTCACTAACAGGGCGTGTCCCGTCAACAAAACGCGGGTCATTATTGTGCATACCGTCAATGTCAGTCCATATCTCGATTTCATCAGCGTGCATGGCTGCGCCGAGCAAAGAGGCAGTATAGTCGCTACCACCACGCTGGAGATTGTCAATTTCGCCATAGGCATTGCGACATATAAAACCTTGAGTTATGATGATTTGAGCATTTTTGTGTTCCGATAATGCCTGATTGAATTTCTCACGTATATATTCGGTGTCAGGCTCGCCGTTGCGGTCAGTACGCATGAAATCCAACGCGGGTAAAAGAACGGCATCCACACCTTTCTCCCTGAGATAGAAATACATCAAGGCGGTACTCATAAGTTCGCCCTGAGCGAGAACTTCTTTTTCATCAAGCGAGGTGAAACTTTCCGTCTCCAATCCACGGATAAAAGAAATGCTTGCGGAAATGGCTTGTGAAGCAGCCTCGGCAGCCTCGGCTGTAGCATAGAGTTCCTTTATAACCGCTGCGTATTTTGATTCAAGGGCATTGAGAGTTTCTTTTGCACCTACGGCATTGCCTTTATGGAGATAATCTGAAATTTCCACAAGAGTGTTGGTAGTGCCGGACATTGCACTAAGGACCACAACATTTTTGCCACGTGATGTAATAAGCTCAGCCACATTCCTGATACGCATGGGTGAACCCACCGACGTACCACCAAATTTCATAACTTTCATATACAGTGCGTACTATGTAAAAAACGTGCGCAAATATACAAAAATTATTCGATTAACTGCTTGTTTTCACACTTAACAACACGAGCAGGGTACTCTTCAACAAACGTGAGATTATGCGTAGCCATAATAACTGCGGTGCCGGAGGCGGCAATGTCATGCAAACGGCGGACGATATGTCTTGCCGTTTCGGGGTCAAGATTGCCTGTAGGCTCATCGGCGAGCAAGATTCTGGGATTGTTGAGCATAGCCCGTGCCATCACAACACGTTGCTGCTCGCCGCCGGAAAGCTCGTGGGGGAATTTATAGCCCTTGTTGAGCATACCCACTTCCTTGAGCACCTGCTCAATACGTGCCTGAATGTCGGTGGCATCACGCCATCCCGTAGCATCAAGGACAAAACGCAAATTGTCAATCACGGAACGGTCGGTAAGAAGCCGAAAGTTCTGGAACACAACACCAACATTGCGGCGCAAATATGGTATTTCCTTATTTTTAATGTTGTTGAGGTCATAATCAAGGACCCTTGCCTCACCTGCAGCAATAGGCACCTCGGCATACATGGATTGCAGCAAAGTACTCTTGCCGGAACCCACCTTACCGGTGAGATACACAAATTCGCCCTTTGCCACCCTAAGATTAACATTGCGCAAAGCAATCAGCTCCCTATGGTGCAAAGCCACGCGCCTGTAATCGACTACAATCTCATCACTGTACATAAATATGCCGGTAGTAAAAGGTTAATAGCCCATTTCGGCGAGGAATTTTATGCGGACGAGCCTAATTTCGTCCTCGGTGTATTCATCGCCAAGTTCCTTATATGCGGTATTGAGATCGCCCATCTCACTTTCCTTGAAGTGCTCGTAGATGTCATCCTGCTGGTCTTCATCAAGAATCTCATCCACATAGTAGTTAATGTCAATCTTAGTGCCGGCATTGAGTATGCCCTCGATATGCTCAAGAAGCTCATCAAAATCCAGCCCCATGGAATTAGCAATTTCATCCAAAGGAATCTTGCGGTCAATGAGATGCACGATATTGATTTTCACTTTGCTCTTGTTGGGCACGGTGCGCACCTTCATGTCCTCGGGACGCTCAATTTCATTGTCCTCCACATGACGGCGTATAACATTGATGAATTCCTGTCCGTAACGACGGGCCTTGCCCATGCCCACGCCGGATATATCGGCAAGTTCCTCAATAGTGATAGGATATGTGGTTGCCATAGATTCCAGAGAAGGATCCTGGAAGATGACATAAGGAGGGAGCCCCACTTTTTTTGCCACTTTTTTGCGCAGGTCCTTAAGGATAGAATACAGCTCCGGATCGGCAGCGCATCCGGCGCCACTCTTCACCACATCCACTTCCTCTTCATCATTGAATTCGGTATCTTCCACGATTTTGAACGATACCGGTTTTTTCAAAAATTCGCGACCTTTGTCGGTAAGGCGAAGCAAACCGTAGTTTTCAATATCGCGGGTAATATAACCGCCAATCACACCTTGGCGAATCACGGCATTGAGGAACTTGGCATCAAGCTGCTCTTCGCTGCCGAAAATTTCCAAATCATTATGACGATATGCCTTGATTTCGTTGGAGTTAACTCCACGTAGGACATCAATTATATATTCTGCTTTGAACTTTTCTTTGAGTGCGGAAATGGCTTCCAACACTGCACACAATTCATCTTTCGCTTCCACTTTCTTCTTAGGATTTAAACAGTTGTCGCAATTGCCACAATTCTCTTGAGTATATTCTTCACCAAAATAGTGCAGCAGAGTTTTGCGACGACACATACTTGATTCGGCATAAGAAGCCGTTTCGGCAAGTAACTGCCTACCAATTTCCTGCTCGGCAACGGGTTTGTTCTGAATGAATTTCTCCATTTTCTGCAAGTCTTTGGCAGCGTAGAAAGTTATACACAAACCTTCGCCACCGTCGCGACCAGCACGCCCCGTTTCCTGATAGTACCCCTCAAGAGATTTTGGCATGTCATAATGTATAACAAATCTAACATCGGGTTTGTCAATTCCCATGCCAAAAGCTATTGTAGCCACAATCACATCCACCTTCTCATAAAGAAACGCATCCTGATTTGCGCTCCTTGTGGCACTGTCCATTCCGGCATGGTATGCCAAAGCCTTAATGTCGTTGACGCGCAAAAGTTCAGCAAGTTCCTCCACTTTTTTACGGCTGAGACAGTATATGATACCAGACTTACCTTCCATACCCTTGATAAACTTGATTATGTCCTTGTCTATCGAGGCGGTTTTGGGACGGATTTCGTAGTAGAGGTTCTGACGGTTGAACGAGCTTTTGAACACGTTAGCTCCAAGCATGCCAAGATTTTTCTGGATGTCGTGCTGCACCTTAGGAGTGGCAGTGGCAGTAAGAGCAATGACAGGATGTGCACCTATTTCATTTATGATTGGGCGAATACGCCGATATTCGGGGCGGAAATCATGACCCCATTCGGATATACAGTGAGCTTCATCAACAGCATAAAAGGATATGGACACATTTTTCAGGAACTCAATATATTCTTCTTTGGTAAGCGATTCGGGAGCAACATAAAGGAGCTTTGTCTTACCGGAGAGAATATCGCTCTTGACCTGATCCACAGCGGCCTTGTTAAGAGAGGAATTGAGGAAATGCGCCACGCCGTCCTCTTCGCTGAAGTTTCGCATAGCATCCACCTGATTCTTCATAAGCGCAATGAGCGGCGAAATAACTATGGCAGTACCTTCCATCAGTAATGATGGCAACTGGTAGCACAACGACTTGCCACCTCCGGTGGGCATAAGCACAAAAGTGTCGTTCCCGTCAAGAAGGCTTTTGATTATATCTTCCTGATTGCCTTTGAAAGTGTCAAAGCCAAAATGAAGTTTAAGCGCATCGGTGAGTTCGGTATGACTGGCCATATTTATAATGAAGATTTAGGTGTAATTAATTGAGGGGGAGGGTAATATATATATTTAGAGTGAATGTATCTACTATAAATTATTTACTTCAAAATTAGCATTACGCAATTTTTCAAGAGCGTAATCGGGAGTGACTATGAATTTCTCTACTTTTTGAGAAGGGATATCATACATAGCATCAATCATTATGGACTCAACAATCGAGCGGAGGCCACGGGCACCGAGCTTGTATTCAATGGCTTTGTCCACAATAAGATCGAGTGTTGCCGGCTCAAATTCCAGTTCCACACCATCCATCTTAAAGAGCTTCTGATACTGCTTAACGATGGCATTTTTAGGCTCGGTAAGGACACGGCGCAATGCAGAACGGTCCAAAGGATCAAGATGGGTGAGAATAGGCAAACGGCCGATAATTTCGGGTATGAGACCAAAAGACTTCAAATCCTGTGGAGCCACATACTGCAAGAAATTTTCACGGTTCACGCCCGGACGGACGCTATTGGTATAACCGACCACATGGGAATTGAGACGCTGGGCGATCTTTCGCTCAATACCGTCAAAGGCACCTCCACATATAAACAAAATGTTTTTGGTGTTAACGGGTATCATGCGCTGCTCGGGATGCTTGCGTCCACCCTGCGGGGGTACATTGACGATGGAACCTTCAAGTAGTTTGAGCAAACCCTGCTGCACACCTTCACCGCTGACATCGCGAGTGATGGAGGGGTTGTCGCCTTTACGGGCAATCTTGTCGATTTCATCAATAAACACGATGCCTTTTTCAGCTTTTTCCACATTGTAGTCAGCAGCCTGCAACAGACGGGTGAGCAGGCTTTCAATATCCTCGCCCACATATCCGGCCTCGGTAAGAACCGTGGCATCCACAATGGTGAAAGGCACATCCAAAAGGCGAGCTATGGTTTTAGCCAACAGAGTTTTACCGGTGCCGGTAGGACCAACCATTATGATATTGCTTTTTTCAATATCCACATCGTCATCGGCATGCTGCGCCAAACGCTTATAGTGGTTATATACAGCCACGGACAAGTATTTCTTAGCCGACTCCTGCCCTATCACATAACTGTTGAGAAACTCACAGATTTCAACAGGTTTCGGGATTTTGGTCAAATCGTGCTGCTCCGGGACATCAGCTTTGGAGGCCGGCACAGCCTCACCGGTGAATTCCTTCACGGCCTGCTGGATGTGGTTGACACAATCGGCACAGATATATACATTGGATATAGGACTTGGCACCATAAGGTTGGAGGCATCGGGACGCGCTCCACAGAATGCACATCTTATATCCTGATCATCAGATTTCTTTTTTGCCATAAATGGTGTAAAAAGTTAGTGTTTGGCTTTAACAAGCACATCATCAATCATGCCGTATTCCTTGGCTTCCTGAGCGGTCATCCAATAATCGCGGTCGGAATCACGCTCAACCTTGTCAAACGACATACCACTATGATCAGAGATTATGGTATAAAGTTCTTTTTTGAGTTTCTGAATTTCACGCGCGGTGATTTCAATGTCAGAAGCCTGACCTTGCGCACCACCCATGGGCTGATGAATCATGACACGCGAATGCTTGAGGGCAAAACGCTTGCCTTTAGCACCGGCCACGAGCAACACAGCGGCCATGGAAGCGGCCATACCGGTGCAGATGGTGGCAACATCGCTGGATATGTACTGCATTGTGTCATAAATGCCCAGACCCGCGTAAACGGAACCGCCGGGGGAGTTGATGTAAATGCTCACATCCTTGCCTGAATCGGTGGAATCAAGGTAAAGAAGCTGAGCCTGTATAACATTTGCGGTGTAATCATTAACTTCGGTGCCAAGGAAAATGACACGGTCCATCATCAGACGCGAGAAGACATCCATCTGCGCCACATTGAGCTGACGCTCTTCAATGATGGTTGGGGAAATGTAGCTTGAAGTAATTTGAGACGAAAGAGCAGCGGCGTACTGGTCAACGGCGAGGCCGTTCATGCCAAGATGCTTAACTGCATAATTTCTGAAATCGTTATTCATATAAATGATATTCTGTTTTATTTCTTAATTCAAAGTTAGTATTTTTCCCTGTTTCAAACAAATATTTTCACATGAAAATAAATTTGCGTCAGTACCATATCTCACCCTCGCGATCAGTAAGTTCAAGTTCAACGGTGTCGCCTGCCATAATCATGCTGTGGGTTATGAAGCTCTTGTGATAGGGCTTGCCGTTGACTTTCACTGATTTTATATAGGGCTTGTTGCCTTTTTCCGCGCCCGGGGCAAGGAGAGTAAAGACATATCCGGAGGGAGTGCGGATTTCAACTTTGTCAAACAACGGTGTAACAAGCTCGCATTCTCCGCTCACAGGGTCAACGGGATAGAAGCCCATGGCACCAAAGACATACCATGCAGACATCTGTCCGCAATCGTCATTGCCACACAGCCCGGCAGGAGTGTCGTTGTAAAGCTCGGTAAGGATGCGGCGCACGAGTTTCTGCGCTTTCCACGGCTGCTGAACCTTGTTGTAGAGAAACGCCACATGATGGCTCGGCTCGTTGCCATGAGCGTACTGTCCTATCATGCCGGTAGAGAAAATAGGAAGCCCCTCATTGGTTTTGGGGGTATAAGAGAACATGCTGTCAAGACGCGCAATAAATTTGTCTTTGCCGCCAATCAGGCTGATGAGGCCGTCCACATCGTGCTGAACGGACCAAAAATACTGCCACCCGTTGCTCTCACAGATATAGGTGGTGTAGTCATCGGGAGAGAAGTCGCGAAGCCATTCGCCCTTGCTGTCGCGCGGCTGCATCCAACGGGTAGCGGGATTGAATGCGTTGACATAGTTCTTTGAGCGTTTCAAATACTCGCTCTCCACATCTTTGTGGCCAAGGAAACCGGCGAGACGGGCAATGCAGTAGTCATCGTAAGCATACTCAAGAGTGCGAGACAAAGACCAGTTGTCCTGACAGTAAGGATCATCGACATCGTAAGGCACATAACCGAGCTGCTTATAGAGACCTATGCCGCGATAATCGTCAATATTGGAGGTGGCGATACATGCGGCAAGAGCGTCTTCCGGGTCTATGGGCCCCTGCCCCTTGAGAACGGCATTAACTATTACCGGCACGGCATGGTAGCCTATCATCATGTCTGTTTCACCGCCCCACATGTTCCACACAGGAAGGCGACCGCTCTGGTTATAGAACTCTATAAGCGAGGATGCCATATCGCCGTTGCGACGCGGATTGATTATGGCAAGGAGGGGATGGAGTGCGCGATAAGTGTCCCAGAGGGAGAATGTAGAGTAGTTGGTGGTGACACCTCCGTTGTGAATCTGCTTGTCGGGGCCGAAGTATCGGCCGTCAACATCACAGAATATAGTGGGGCAAATGATAGTGTGATAGAGCGCGGTGTAGAAAGTGCGCAAGCGCGAATCATCGCTGCTGCTCACGTTCACCACGGACAGCTCCTTGTTCCACAAAGCCCGTACGCTCTGCACGTATTCATCAAAATTGTCGCCGGGGGCCTCTGCGGTGAGATTTTTTCCCGCACCCTCCTCACTCACGCCCGACAGACCGGTGCAGAGCACTATCTTTTCATCGGGGGCGGTATTGAAATAGCACCAAGCAATGCCGCCGGGTACAATCTTAACGGAATCGGGAGTCCTTGAGAACCTTGTGCGGAAATACACACGCTGGTCACGCGCCCATCCTGTGGAGAAACGATAACCCGAAAGTTCATCGGGGCTTACGCGCCTCACTCCGGCGGCAGTGACGGAATCCCAGTTCATGGCCTTGGCGAGATTCAGAATGACGGCCGCAGGCCCACCGCGACGGAATGTATAACGCTGGATACCTGTGCGAGATGTGGCGGTAAGCTCCACATCAATATCATAATCGCTGAGGGTAACCTTGTAATATCCTGCAGACGCTTCTTCGCTGTCATGGCTGAAACGCGAATGTATGCCGAGAGGTGCCGGTGCCTCACGTACAGGGAGCATGACGGGCATATAGGAGACATCGTACATGTCCCCTGCCCCGACTCCCGAAAGATGAGTGTGGCTGAAGCCGGCAATCGTGCTATCGGGATAATAGTAGCCGGCAATACGGTCCCAACCGGGAATGCCGTTGTCGGGACTGAGCTGCACCATGCCGCGAGGGGCCTGTGCGCCGGGATATGTGTTGCCGGTGAAATCGGTGCCTATAAGCGGATCCACCATTTCTGCCGGTGTTTTCGGAGTGTCGCCGCTACCCGCACAGGCGGATAACAGGAGAGAGAATGCTAATAATGGAAGTGCTTTCATCATAATTGGTTTTTACAAATTTACACATTATGCTTCATATACAAGCATATGCACAAAAAAAAATTTGCGGCACCCGTTAGGAATGCCGCAAATTTGATCGCGAAAATATTGTTTTAGATCTTGGATGCGATTTCCTTGAAAGCGTCAAGAGAGACTGTGCTTTCGTCCAAAGTCACAGCCTGCTTGAGTGCAGAATAGAACTTGGCATCGCCAACCTGCTCGATGAGACGGCCGCGATAGTTCTTGTCGTCAAGGATGTTCTTGGCAAAGTTGGTAATGGTTTCATCGTCCATGTTGGTCATACCGTACTGAGCGAACTGACGGGCAGCAAGCACTTTGGCCTGAGCCATGAGGTCAGCTTCCTCAATTTTAACGCCGAGCATCTGTGCGATGCGCTCCTTGATGAGCTGCCATTTGAGGTCGTCTTTCATCTTTGCGTATTCCTCATCGATGTTTTGCTCGTTAAGAGACTCGTTGCGGCTGATGAGCCAGCGTTTGAGAATGGCGTCAGGAAGCTCCATGTTGCCATATTTCTCAAGGAAGAATTTGCGAGCGCTAAAAGAGAATATCATGTCGCTGTTGCCCTGAAGCTCAGAAGCGATCATGCCTTTGAGGGCTTCGCGATACTCCTCGGCATTGTGCACGCGGTCTTTACCGAATACGTTGGTGAAGAATTCCTCACCGTCCTCGGCAAGACGCACAACGATGATTTCGCTAATGGTCATCTCAAAGTTGCCCTGAACTTCAGAGGTGCGATTCTTGTCGATGTTGAGCATTGAAGCAAGCTCGGTCACATTGTCGCCGGAAGCCTTGCGGGGATCAAAGACAACCTTGTCGCCGACCTTCTTGCCAGTGAATTTGGCAGCCTCATCCTTGTCAACAAAGTACATGGGAGCGATAATGCCGCTTACTACCTGAATAGCGTCATCACCTTCCTTAACGGTACCGTCCTCGTTGAGCTGCATGATAGCGCCCTTGACAAGAGCGTCGGGCTCCACTTCCTCGCCGGGCACCTGAGCGCCGAAGCGTTTGCGGAAAGCGGCATCCTGCTCATTGATCATCTCATCGCTCACCTCTATATTATAATAGGGTATCTTTTCGTCCTTGTCAACTTTGATGTCAAGCTCGGGGGCGAGAGCGAGGTCAAATTCAAAAGTGAAATCTTTCTGGTTCTTGAGGTCAAGTTCCTTCACTTCCACGGGCACCGGGGCGCCAAGTATATTGAGCTTGTTGTCGCGGATATAATTAGTGACAGCGTCATAAACCAGCTCGTTGATGACATCGCTGGTAACCTGACGGCCGAAACGACGCTGGAGCTCGCCAATGGCCACATGACCTTTGCGAAATCCGGGAATCTGGTTGTTGCGGCCAATCTTTTTAAGGTCGGCCAACACTTTTTCTTTGTAATCGTTCTCTTCTACCGACACAGTCAAACGAGCGCTAACGGCATCGGTATTTTGCAGGGTTACGTTCATAAAATTTTATGATGTTAGATTTGATTGAAGTATCATTAAATTGATTTCAAGGTGCAAAATTAATATTTAGTATGGGATTGCACAATTTCCTGTTGATTTTAATGTTTTTTATGCGTTTTATGAAAACGCGGCAGAAAGATGCATAATTTATGTATATAGTTACAATACAAATTACACATCAATATGGTTCGGCGTTTTTTAATTGCGTTTTAATAGAATTTAACGCATGAACGCAACAGAATATCAAAATTTAATATTTAGTTTGTAATAATTATTCATTTTCACATTAACTATTTTTTATGAAGAAACTTTTTACTCTTGCACTTTCATTTATGGCTACCGTTGCTGTAAGCCATGCCGAAGTACTGACATTCAATGTTTATGATTCAGACAGCCAGACCTATTGTCAGGACTTTCAATCGGAATTCACCATCAGTGCCAACGGCACCTACACGATTGAGAACTTTGTCAATTCCGGACAGCCACTGAGCTTCACAATCGGAGACATGGTTGATGACACAAATTATGGAATCACACTGACCGGTGACAACATTGAATTATATTCCGACTATTCAATGGGGTATCTGCTTGATGGAGATGGGGGATATTCGACAGGCATAGTGTATGATGAGAGCGGAACCGCGACCAATCTGAACTATCTGTTCATATATTACGGTATGTATTCAACACTTACTCCGACTGTGGCTGACGGTGTACGCACATATGACGGAATGATAAACTTCACCGGCTTCCTTGACTCAGGCGACGATTCACCGTACTATTATGCTTATTTTTCATTTACCGACCCGACTTACGACAGCATCAAATCGGTGACCACCAATGACGAGAACGCTCCCGTGGAATATTACAACCTGCAGGGAATGCGCATCAGCAATCCCGAAAACGGCATCTTTATCCGCCGTCAGGGAAGCAAGACCTCCAAGGTGACAATAAAATAAGAGACAGGATACAATTATGGGTTGTGGCATTGCGTGATTGCGCGATGCCACATTTTTTTTGTGGACATATACGACACATCTTATACATTACATTCTTTGCGTTGTGGGGATTATTTATTAACTTCGCACAAAATTCACTACATCCACCAAAATGGCCGACAATTCCCTTCTTACACGCCTTGACGGCATAGAATCGCGATTTGAAGAAGTAAGCACCCTCATCACTGACCCCAATGTGATCAGTGACATGAAACGCTATGTGCGCCTGACCAAAGAGTACAAGGACCTGGAAAGGCTGGTCAATGCCACACGACGCTACCGCACTATTGTGGCGAATATTGAAGAGGCCCGTCAGGTGCTTGACACAGAGAGCGATGAAGAGCTGCGCGAAATGGCGAAAGAAGAGCTTGACGACGCGCTGGGTCTTTTGCCTGAACTTGAAGAGGAGATAAAGCTGCTGCTGATTCCGGCGGATCCGGAGGATGGCAAGAATGCGATACTGGAGATACGCGGCGGCACAGGAGGCGACGAGGCGGCAATATTTGCGGGCGACCTCGCAAAGATGTATATGAAGTATTGCGAGACAAAAGGATGGAACGTGGCCATTACCTCGGCAAGCGAAGGAGCTGCGGGGGGGTACAAGGAGATAGTGATGTCAGTGACGGGCGACAATGTATATGGCACTCTGAAATATGAGAGCGGTGTACACCGCGTGCAGCGCGTGCCGGCGACAGAAACCCAAGGACGCGTGCACACATCGGCGGCCACGGTAGCTGTGCTGCCGGAAGCCGAGCCTTTTGATGTGGAAATCAATGAAGGCGAAATCAAATGGGACACATTCAGGAGCGGGGGTGCCGGCGGCCAGAATGTGAACAAGGTGGAGTCGGGCGTGCGCCTGCGCTACATGTGGCGCAATCCCAACAGCGGGGAAACGGAGGAGATACTCATAGAATGTACGGAAACCCGCGACCAACCCAAGAACAAGGAAAGAGCACTGAGCCGCCTGCGCACTTTCATATATGACAAAGAGCATCAGAAATATATAGACGACATAGCTTCGCGCCGCAAGACGATGGTGTCAACCGGCGACCGATCGGCGAAGATACGCACCTACAATTATCCGCAGGGGCGTATTACCGACCACCGCATCAATTACACCATCTATAATCTGGCCGCATTCATGGACGGTGACATACAGGATGTGATTGACCATCTGATTGTGGCGGAGAATGCCGAGAAGCTAAAGGAATCGGAACTTTAATCTACTCCATAAACAGCATTTTTTATCATGAATTACAATCAACTCGTTGAGCAAATTCGCACAAAAGGCTCGTTTCTTTGCGTGGGCCTTGACACAGATCCGGCCAAACTGCCATCATGCCTTATGGGCAGCCGTGATGCTGTGTTTGAATTCAACCGTGCCATAATTGACGCAACGGCCCCCTACTGCATCGCATACAAACCCAATCTCGCATTCTATGAAGCGGACGGAGTGGAAGGCTGGGTGGCCCTTGAACGCACAATAGGATACATACGGGAAAAATATCCGGAAATGTTCATAATCGCTGATGCGAAACGCGGCGACATAGGCAATACTTCCAAACTATATGCGCGGACTTTTTTTAAGCATCTGAATGTGGACGCGCTTACTGTGGCTCCATATATGGGAAGCGACAGTGTGACTCCATTTCTGGGATATGAAGGGAAATGGGTGATTCTGCTGGCGCTTACATCCAACCCGGGCAGCCATGATTTCCAGCTCACAGAGGACAAGGACGGCAAGCAGCTGTTTGAGCAAGTTCTTGACAAATCACAGGAGTGGGCAGGCAAGGAAGCCATGATGTATGTGGTGGGAGCCACTCAGGGAAGCATGTTTGCCAAAATACGCGAGCACGCTCCCAATCATTTTCTGCTTGTGCCCGGCGTAGGAGCACAAGGGGGAAGCCTTGAAGAAGTGTGCCGTTACGGTATGACCAAGGATTGCGGCCTGATTGTGAACTCTTCACGCGGCATAATATATGCATCGTCGGGCGAGGATTTTGCAGAAGCGGCCGGACGCGAAGCAGCCAAGCTTGCCGAGCAGATGAAGGGGCTGCTTGAAAAATATAACTCTTGATAAGCAAGTTTTAAAAACTATTCACTAACTTTGCCTATCCAGCAAATGTTATTTACAATTGGAATATAAACTCAACTCATAATCAACCATTTACTAAAATGAATATCGACAATTACAATTTCGCTGGCAAGAAGGCCATCGTTCGCGTGGACTTCAATGTGCCCCTTGACGAAAACGGTAACATCACCGACGACACCCGTATTCGCGGTGCTCTTCCCACTCTTGAAAAGATTCTCAAGGACGGTGGCAGCCTTATTATCATGAGCCACATGGGTAAACCCAAAGGCAAAGTGAACCCCAAATTCTCTCTTGCCCAAATCAAGGACGATGTAGCCAAAGCCCTTGGCCGCGAGGTGAAATTTGCACCCGATTGCGCCAATGCAGCTGAAGCAGCAGCCAACCTCAAACCCGGCGAAGTGCTTCTGCTTGAAAACCTCCGTTTCTATCCTGAAGAGGAAGGCAAACCCGTTGGCATCGACAAGGAAGATCCCAACTATGACGCAGCCAAAAAGGAGATGAAAGAGCGTCAGAAAGAGTTTGCAAAAACATTAGCCAGCTATGCAGATGTTTACGTGAACGATGCATTCGGTACCGCACACCGCAAACACGCTTCAACAGCCGTAATCGCAGACTATTTTGACAAGGAAGACAAGATGCTCGGCTACCTGATGGAGAAAGAGGTTAAGGCCGTTGACAATATCCTCAGCGACATCAAACGCCCCTTCACCGCTATCATGGGCGGCTCCAAGGTTTCAACCAAGATCGGTATTATCGAGAACCTTATGGACAAGGTGGACAACCTGATACTTTGCGGCGGCATGACTTATACTTTTGCAAAAGCTATGGGCGGCAAGATCGGTCAGTCAATCTGCGAGGACGACAAACTGCAGCTGGCTCTTGACATCATGAAGAAAGCCAAAGACAAAGGCGTTAATCTGGTGCTCGGTACAGACTGCGTGGCTGCTGATTCATTCTCCAACGACGCTCACACCCAGATATGCTCTGTGATGGACATTCCCGATGGCTGGGAAGGTCTTGATGCAGGTCCCGAAACCCGCAAAGCTTTTGCTGATGCCATCAAGGGTGCCAAGACTATTCTCTGGAACGGTCCTGCCGGCGTATTTGAATTTGACAACTTTACCGCAGGCTCACGCGCAATTGCCGATGCTATAGTGGAAGCCACCAACAATGGTGCATTCTCTTTGGTTGGCGGCGGTGACTCAGTGGCTTGTATCAACAAGTTCGGTCTTGCTGATCAGGTATCTTATGTGTCAACCGGTGGCGGCGCTCTTCTTGAAGCTATTGAAGGTAAAGTGCTTCCCGGTATCGCAGCAATCAAGGGCTAAACGATATTTGCACTACAGATTAAAGGGGCGAACCGAATGGCTCGCCTCTTTTGTTTTAGAGCTGGATTGTGCGGACAAATATTCTTTAATTTAATTCAGGCTAAGGGTTAATTTCATTAAATTTGCAGATGAATTATAATCTTGTGCTTTTATGACAAATAGCCCATCTTTGTGCGACGATATTCTGCCATATAACAAACTCAGATTTGAGCCGGTAGATAAAAACTACATTAAGGTAGTGTATGTCAGGCTTCTGCTTGTATATGTGATCCTTATGGCTTGTGCTCTGTTCATCCTGCTTATTGAGGCCGAGAGCATGCCTCTTATGCTAATCGGGGCTGAGTTGGTGCTGGCTGCGGCTTTTGTGGCGAATATGGCGTTCGTTCGCAAAATATACTCTTTCAAAGGGTATAGGCTCAGTGAAAAGGATATTTCCTACAGATCCGGAATCTTTTTTCCCAAGGTTACCACCATACCATTCTGCAAAATACAGCAGGTAAGCGTGCGCCGCAATCCAGTGACGAGTATTTTCGGACTTTATTATATAGATGTGATAAACGGCTCGCAGTCAATTACCAGCCAGATGACTATACCGGGTCTGTCACGGGAAAAAGCCGAAGAGTTAAAATCTTTGATATTGGCAAATACCTGTTGCGATGAAGAATGACTTCTCAAGTCCGCGCCGCATGAGTGCGGGTGCTTTCGTGATAATCGCCATGAAAACATTCAAAGAACTTGCCGGTGCTTTTTTCTTTATATTCGTGTCTCTACTGTTCGCACCGTCTGATGAGCAGTCTTTTTCGGAAACTATGATGAGAACTGCGATATTGACAGGGATTATTGTGGCTCTTTCGCTGCTTGTGGCATTCTTGAAATATTATTACAGGAAATTTCATATCAATGACGACAAGCTGATTTTTACTCACGGGATTGCCTTCCGGCAAACAACAAGCATTCCTTTGGATAAAATCCACAATCTTCGTACTAAAAAAGGGTTGTTATACCAAGTTCTTGACCTACGCGGCGTGACATTCGACACTATCGCAAATGATCAAGGGGATGTGGAACTGATTCTTAGTGAAAGTGACTGGTTCATGCTTCTGTCCCATGTGAGAGAAGGCGAAAAAGCGACCTACACAAAGGATGCTACTGTTCCCCCACCTATTGCGACCAAAGATGAAATCCGAAAGGTCAGCAATTCGAGCATCCTAAAAGGAGCCTTATGCCAGAATCATCTTAAGGGATTTTCAGTGCTTGCAGCTTGCTTGGCTCCGGTATTCAACAATCTGAATGAGCTTGGCAGTGACACGACAGACCGGATTTTTGATTATATTGACACCGGTACCAGCGAGTATCTTTCGTCGGCCGGACAATGGCTCTGTTTCTTCGCGGTGGTCTATCTTATCGTCGTAGTGCTGTTGACCGCGAGAATAATGCTACGTTACGGCAACATGACAATAACCATAACCGGTGAAAAGCTCACAATGTCATCGGGAATTCTATCGCGTTACACCTGTCGCCTTTCTCGCGACAAAGCTACAGTCATCACGATAAAACAAAACCCCTTAGAAAAGATTGCCGGATGCAAAACAATTACTATAGGCCAGGCATCCAATGCTTCCGAGACGAAGCAATGGAATGAAATACGCATTTACGGCTCAAAACTCGATGAAAAGGTTCTTGACTGGTGGCTCAATGACAGCAACCATGCAACCGAGCATCCTCTCATGTCAGCCAAATCGGGAAAAGGGGTTGCCGTAAGAAAATTTATTCCGCATCTACTTGCAGCAGTGGTTGTGACTTATGTGTTGGTCCACTTTGTGGGAATAATGTCATTAGGTGTTTTAATCGGTTCTATTTATGCATGTTTAGCCGGAACACGCGCAATCATGGCATGGAAACACAGCCGAATAACGCTCAATAAATCATATATCAAGGTAAACCTCGGCAATATCGCAAGGATTAGTAACTATATGAGATACTGCGACATAGAGTCGGTGGAAATCAAATGTTCTCCTTTCACGAGGTTTACATATCGTGTATCTCTCCGGCTCTACACGAATGCAGAAACTCTATCAGTGTATTCCCTGAAAATCGATTCGGCTGTAAGATTACGGAACCTAATACTCTCGCAGCCGGAGCGAGATACATTAAATAACCAATGATTCATACAGATATATGATAAGAATAGATGTAACGAAACAGAGTACGGAGGAGCTGGCGCTTGCCAATGAACAGGCACAGTTAATATTCACTTTCAACCACACTATGCCCAGCACAGCGGAATACGTAGAGCTGATGCACCGCATATTTCCGGAAATGGGAGAAGGCAGCCGTGTAAGCTCTCCCCTCACCGCGATACGGCCACACATGGTGAAGATAGGTAAGAACGTGATAGTAATGCCGGGATGCCTTATGATGTCGGCGGGAGGGATAACGATAGATGACGGAGCCATGATAGCAGCCAACGTGCAGCTGATTTCCAACAACCATGATGTGTATGAACGGCATATAATCACCTGCGAGCCGGTGCATATAGGCAAGAACGCATGGATAGGAGCGGGTGCCACGATATTGCCCGGAGTGACGATAGGCGACAACGCTATTGTGGGTGCAGGGAGTGTGGTGACCAAGGATGTGGCCGCTGATACAGTTGTGGCCGGCAATCCGGCAAAATTCATCAAACGAATATCACCCAAAGCTGAATGCGCAGCAGTGAGCGATGAGGAAGACCCCATCCAACTCGGGCTTGACAGCTGCGGCGATTAAGAGAAGGTGTTGCTCAACGAGTGGAGTGAAGCCATGTAAGGCGGTGCCAAAATGCCTCCAAAGGACCTTGTCTGTGGGCTGACAGCCACCATTGCGTAAACACCAATTGCAAAACGAATACGCCTATACCGATAAACAAACTTATGGTATAACCACAATACGGAGCCAAATAGAGTCCAATCGGGAAATATATCAAAGCACCTATAACTGATTGAGATACATAATTGGTAAGACTCATTTTGCCATAGTTCTGCAAAAGGTGTGAATGATGTCCGAAGGAAGTTTTGCCGTACAGAAGCATAAAAGCTGAAATAAGGACGAATGCGAACGATAATTTCTGCCACATGTCAAATATTATGGCCAATAATTTACACGCAGCATTCTCCACGACAGCCAATTGGGCATGAATAAAGTATAGTGGCAAAAATACTGCGAATGCTACTATCAACATTCGTTTCCAGAAGCGAAGATGCTCATCGGACAACACGAACAGCTGCTTTCTGCCCAAAATAAATCCAAGAAGGAAGAGCCCGGCAGTCTGCATGAATCGGCCGGCATCTATAGCCCAAAACAGACTGGCCTTTTGTCCTACCCCGATATTGCACATAATAAAGTCCCAGAAATTACCGGTCTTGACAACAGATCCCACTTCGGCATACAATTCGCCGACATGCAGATCAGGGATATGGAACCCGGGCACAAAAGCCAACATCAACAAATAAATCCATTCTACAGGCTGAAGCAACAACAGCACAGCCAAGATAGCCACATTTTTAGTTTTCCAGTGCCGTACAATCACAAGCACTCCCCCGACCACTGTAAACAGCAACAGGACATCACCACCGGGAAAGAAAGCGGCGTTGAGACAAGCGAATCCTGCCAAAAGCAATAATCTCCACATGAACCTATATCCAAAATCGTGTCCGGCCTTTTGCTGATTGTGGTTTTGAATATAAAACGTGAATCCGAACAGCAATGCGAATATGGCATACGCCTTACCAGCGAACAAGAAAAAAGTGACATCAAACACAGATTTGTCCAAAGCCGCCAGCCAATCGGGTTCACTCACCGGATAGACAGGAAATATAAAATGCTCAACATTGTGAATCAGCAGAATTGCCATTACAGCAAATCCACGCAGGGCATCAACAGAATGGATTCTAATATGGGACATCACTATAATATGGGGGTTATTTGTTTAAGCGAGGGAGCTTCGGAAAAAGGCGGCGCACACGCACAAGAGCTGAAGAGACACTGTTGCCACCGACCACGAGGCTGACGGCAATGACAATCAGCACCAATCCCCCACAAATGCGTGGCGTAAACGACTCATCAAACATTGTAACCCCTATGACAACGGCAGTCAGCGGCTCCAAGGCACCAAGTATGGCTGTGGGCGTTGAACCGATGCACTGAATGGCAGTGTTGGTGCATGCGAACGATATGGCAGTGGGAAATACTGCAAGCCCTATCAGACAACCCCATAACCACCATTGGTCAGCAGGAGGCACAGTCACCTCTCCAGCAAAGGACATGCGCAACACGAACAGAATCACACCAAAGAGCAACACATAGAATGTTATGACCAATGTGGGCACATCGTGGAGCGATGAACGGTTTACAGCCACAATATATATGGCATAGCTCAATGCAGATGCGAGCACCAGTACCACCCCCACAAGAGAGAGTATAGTTCCCCCCGAGCCACTTTTCATGAGCATGCCTATACCTACAGTTGCCAATGCTATGCACAAGGCCGTCAATCCGGTAAGCTTCTCATGAAAGAACAGTGACATAATAACTGCCACCATAACAGGATAGACAAACAATATAGTACTGGCAACACCAGCATCCATGTGGTTGTAGCTGAGAAAAAGTGTGAGCGACGACAAAGCCACAAGCCAGCCCAAAATCACAGTGGTACCGAGCTGACGACGCGACAGCCGGAAACTGCGACGACGCCATAGAATCATTGCCGCCAGAAGCGGCAATGCAATGAGATAACGCCAAAAGAGTACGGAATCGGCATCCATCCCCACCTTGTAAAGCGGGAGAGTGAACATGGGGTTGAGACCATATGTGGCCGCCGCCACGGACCCCATAACATACCCCTTGACCTTAACATTCATTATTTCAAACCTTTGGCACCTTTAACACCGCCACCCATGCTGAATATGTTTTGGTCGTAGCTGACGGTTTTCATGGCTGCCTCACGCTTACGCTTAAGAGCGAGCTTGACCAAGCGGTCCATCAGCTCGTTGAAAGGTATGCCGGTTGCTTCCCAAAGATAGAACGAGAGAGAACCGGGTATGGTGTTGATTTCGTTGACATAAATATTACCGTTGTCGGCATCCATTATCACATCCACGCGGCTGACGCCATGGCATGAAAGCACACGGAATGTTTCACCTGCCAAGAACTGGATGCGCTCGGTAACAGAGGCGGGAAGATCGGCAGGGATGCGTTTTTGCGAAGCCTGCATGCCTTTGGCACCTTTGGTGCCGCCCATATATTTGTCGGAATAAGAGAGAATTTCACCACTCTTGATAGGCTCCTCACATACCGAGGTGATGTAATCGTCGCAATCGCCGAGTACGGAACAGTTCACTTCATGAAGATTATCGACCATGTGCTCCACAATCAGACGAGTGGAATATTTCTCAGCCTCATTAACGCGCTCAATCAGAGTCTCGCGATTGGCAGCACGGCCAATACCCACACTTGAACCGAGGTTGGCGGGTTTCACAATGACAGGATAGCCGAGTTTCTCCTCTACAAGCTGAATCATCTGATGACGCTTGGAATCCCACTGCTTGTCGGTAAACCAAACATAATCCACCACAGGCACATCACAAGCCTGAAGAATCATTTTCATTGTAATCTTGTCCATGCCGTTGGCGGAAGCGAGCACATTGCACCCAGCATAGGGAATGCCGATGGAGTCAAGAATGCCCTCAAAAGTACCATCCTCGCCGTTAGAGCCATGAAGCACCGGTATAGCCACATCAAGCCGTGTAACGATATTGGAACCGAACATCTTGGGTTTGCGACGATAGATGTTGTAATCATCAAACACAGGCTCCATGTATATTTCGGTACACTGCTTGAGGAGCTTGGGAATATCGCGATAATTGGCAACATCTTTCAAAGCCTCTCCGGTGTACCATCTGCCCTGCTTGGTGATATATATGGGGGTTACATCATAGTTCTCGGTGTCAATGGCATGCATAGCCTGATTAGCAGAAATCACAGAAATTTCGTGTTCGGTGGATCTGCCGCCGAAAAACACACCTATATTAGTTTTCATATGAGTATATTGGTTGTAATAATATTTTGATTATTTGAAAGTATCGGGAAGATCATTTTCATAAAGCACGGTGTCACCACCCTGAAGCATTGAAGCGAGAACCTGCTGTGCAGCGGCAAAACTGTCAACAGTAATAAGCTTAGGAGGCTGCACACCGGCATTCTCTATGCCCTCCACTAATGCATCGCGGTTGTACTCACCTACAACAATGGCGACATCCACATTTTTGGCGATATTGACACCAAATTCACGATTGAGTTCACTCTGCCTGTCTCCGAGCTCAATCATGCCGGGAGTAACAATAATGCGCTTGCCTTGGGTCATGGCACCGAGCACTTCAAGAGCCATAGCGGAGCCGGAGGGGTTGGAATTATACGCATCATCAAGTATGGTGACACCACCGGGAGTACGCTTGACACTGAGACGATGCTCCACAGGCTCAATATGCTCCACGGCGCGGCTTATCTGCTCCACGCTCACATCCATGCGGAGAGCCACTATTATGGAGGCCAAGAGATTGCTGACATTGCACTCGCCGAGCAACCGTGTGTGGAATGCATGCTCAATACCGGGGCCCACAACGGTAAATGTGGTGCCGGAAGCATCATAGACAATGTTGCACACGGTAAATTCGCAACCCTGAGGGTCGCTGACACCGTAACGCACACACTCAACATTATGCACCTCACGGTTGGCCACATAAGGGAAATCGTTGTTTACGACCGCGAGACCGTTCTGCGGCAGTGAATCCACCAGCTCAAACTTGGTGCGCTGCACATTCTCAATGCTTTTGAACGACTCAAGGTGCTGAGGACCGACGGCGGTGACGATGCCGATTTGAGGATGAACGAGGTCGCATATCTCCTTGATGTCATTAGGCTGCTTTGCACCCATTTCACAAACGAACACCTCGGTGTAGGGTTTCATGAACTCACGCACGGTGCGGATGACACCCATTGTGGTGTTGAAGCTGCCCGGTGTCATAAGGACCTCATATTTTTCAGAGAGGATACGGGTTAAAAAATGTTTGGTGCTGGTTTTACCGTAGCTGCCGGTAATGCCGATGACCTTAAGACGCGGCATAGAGGAGAGTATGCGTTTCGCATCATTATAGTATCCACGATTGATATGCTTCTCAACGGGTTGCAGGAGCCATACAGCAACCACGAGATAAATATGACTGCCACAATAAATTGCAAGGGAGGTGAAAGTGGCAGCACAGAGGCGAGTAATCGCATTATCATCAAAGGGGAAAATTACAGCGAGTACCGTAACCAATGCCAGCAGAAGTGCGGTGATGAGTATGCGCCATGCGCGTTTTGTCATCACCAACGGCTTCTTGTAACGACGGGTAAAAAGCCATCCGTAGCAACCGGCGCAAAACACGAATGTCATGGCCATGCCCCACGACAGAGAGCCAAAAGAGACCAAAGATGCGCCAAGCACACACATACCTACGAGCTTAGGCCACGAAGTGGAATCACCGGATGCGCGCAGCCAACGGCGATAACGGTCAATGCGATAGGAATTTTGCTGCATCATCATGAGATCGCGCCTAAACTCGGCCCACACGTTGGCGGCAGCAAAAGCAAGTACCACGCAGTATATCAGTATTGTAACTACCATATATTCAAAAAGTTAATTTGTCAGGAAACTACGGAGCACCGCTGCAAACTGCACCGGATTGTCCAAAAAACTGTAATGGCCGCAGCCGGGAAAACTTACGAGTCCGGCATCAGGTACAAGACGCTCAATGATTTTTGCATCACGCAGAGGGGTGGCAGTGTCGTTTTCACCCCATATCAGCAGTGTGGGAGCGGAGATGGAAGGCATGACATGCTTAAGATCCTCATTTACGCATTTTGAGAGTATGCTTCGCATCATAGGCGAGGCCGAAGCATAGTCGGCACTGCCGTGACGGGCACGCTGAGCCTCAATGCGCGCTTTGGCACCCTCAGCGCCATAACGCAGCTTCAGGAGCATTTTCATGAGCTTAAATGAATACACCTTAATATAGTAGGATGGTTTGCGGCGCGGCTTGACACCGGCAGCATCCACAAGAATAAGCTTGCTGACGGGACGGCGCGAAGCATACAGAATCCCTACCCTGCCCCCGAAAGAGTGCCCGAGAAGCACCGGGTTGTCAAGACCGAGAGCATCGGCCATCTGCTCAATAAGACGAGTATATTGCTCAACTCCCCATACCTGAGGAGGTTCAGGCGTATCCCCGAACCCGGGGAAGTCCACACTATAGACGGTATGGCTCTCAGAAGCCACACGCGCTATGGATTGCACGGTGGCATGGGAACATCCCCAACCGTGCATGAGAATCATGGCAGGACCGCTGCCGGTGACCTCGTAATGGAGCGGCAATCCTTGTATGTTGATAACTTGAGTCATAATCAGAGCACAAATTTACTACATATTTTCTTTTGACGGCATATATTTTTTCACTAACTTTGAACTGCTTTTGATTATCACACATTTGCCATGACTTTAGCCATCATCATCCTGTCGCTGCTGCTTGCAGCAAGTATATTTTTTGTGGTTCACTATGCCGGTAAACTGACAAAAAGCACGAGCCAAAGCGCAGTGGCGCAGGCCGAAGCGACAAAATTCAAGCAACTCAGCGATGAAAAGCAACAACAATATGACCATGTGGTGCGCCAATATGAAGCGCGCATAGCAGAGCTAAACGCCCGGCTTGCGGAGATGAAAACACGGATTGAGGAATGCCGCAATGAGAATCAGGAACGGATAAAGAACCAACAGGAAAGCTTTACGCTGATGGCGACCAACATAATGGAACAACAGACACAGTCGCTGCGACGCCACAGTCAGGAGCAGATGGAGCAGATACTGAATCCGCTGAAGAATGATATAGAACAGTTTCGCAAATCGGTTTCGGACTGCTACAGTCAGGAAGCGAGAGAGAGATTCTCACTTGAACAACGTATCAAGGATCTTATAGAAACCAACCTAAACATAGGCCGCGAAGCCAAAGAACTGGCGACAGCACTTCGCGGCAACACCAAAAAGCAAGGCGACTGGGGAGAGATGGTGCTTGAGACCATACTTGAGAAGTCGGGGCTTAGGAAAGACGAGGAATATACGCTGCAATACGGGTCGGAAAACGGATCGGCTCTGCGTGATGACAGCGGGCGAGCACTGCGTCCGGATGTGGTGGTACACTACCCCGGCAACAGATCAATGGTGATAGACTCAAAGGTATCGCTCACGGCATTTGTGGAGTATGCCAACGCCGACAGTGACGAACAACGCGCAGTTTACGGCAAGCAGCATGTGGCATCGGTGATGAAACATGTGGGTGAACTCGCCGACAAGAAATATCAGGATTATGTGGGCACGGAACGACTTGATTTCGTGATGATGTTTATACCCAACGAAGCGGCCTATGCAGCGGCCATGACCATTGACAGCACATTGTGGCTCAAAGCCTACGACAAGAGAGTGCTGATAGTGTCGCCCACACAGCTTGTAGGCTCACTGCGACTGATAGCACAGCTATGGACTCAAGAACGACAGACGCAGAATGCGCAGAAGATAGCCGTGGAAAGCGGCAAGATGTACGACAAATTTGTGGGATTTGTGGAGGACATGGAGAAGATACGCCGAGGCATAAAAACCACATCCGATGCCTATGAATCGGCGCTAAAGAAACTTAGCGAAGGGGCGGGAAATCTTGTGCGCAGGGCCGAAAATCTCCGTGAGATGGGTATCAAGGTTTCAAAACAGCTGCCGGAATCACTTACCGACAGGTATGCCCAGAACCAAGATTGAGAGGGACGCAATGAGGGTCACGGCTGAAAAGCAAACGGGTCAGTCGTCGTAGCGGTAATCGCGAAGGTCTTTGCGAAGGCGTTTGCGTGCAAAAAAGATGCGGCTTTTGATCGTACCTACAGGCAGATGCATGAAATCGGCTATTTCCTGATATTTGTACCCGGCAAGATGCATGGAAAACGGCACACGGTAGTCATCCTTGAAACGGTGAATAATCTGAGTGATTTCCATAACGGAATATGAGTCCTGAGGGGTATCGCGGGCCTCGCTATGTGTGAGGTTGAGGTAATAAAGGTCCTCGGTGGTGTCAACGATAGTGGCATTGCGCATAGCCTTGCGGTAGTGATTGATGAAAATGTTGCGCATTATCGTGAACACCCATCCTTTGAAGTTGATATTTTCGGCGTATTTGTCTTCGCTGTCAAGAACCTTGAGAGTGGTGTCCTGCACAAGATCATAGGCGTCATCACGATTAGAAGTGAGGATGAGTGCGAAACTGAGCAGATTATCCTGTATGGCGAGTAGGCGGTCGGTAAATTTCTTAGTAATCATAGTTGCAATATAGAGACTCAATAACAAGTATAGTTTGTATCATTGTAACCCCTCAACACGACAAAATGTTTTGGCACAAGAGGGCCGGAGACCGCATGAACAGGGCACTTTTAACAGATTTCACACATTCGCTTCACATAAATTGGCTAAAAGCCAAGTAAGGGATAGTGGCATGGGCCGTGTTGAATAGTGGATGATGAGCCCATCACTTAACTGAATTTAACCAAATAATCATGATGGAAACATATTTTTCAAAAATATTAATTGTATGTGCGCCAATATTACTAATTTTGCACAATTATTTCACATCTAATGGAAAATCGCGAGAAGCAGGAATTGCTTGACAAACGATACCTGCGTATGGCCGCCATTTGGGCGGAAAACTCATACTGCCAGCGCCGCAAGGTGGGCGCACTTCTGGTCAAAGACCAAATGATAATATCCGACGGATTCAACGGCACTCCGGCGGGATTTGAGAATGTGTGCGAGGATGCTGACGGTGTCACCAAGCCGTATGTGCTTCACGCCGAGGCGAATGCCATAACCAAGGTGGCAAGAAGCAACAATTCATCAAACGGATCAACATTATATATCACGGCATCGCCTTGTCTGGAATGCTCAAAACTCATAATCCAAGCAGGAATATGCAGGGTGGTTTACAATGACCTCTACCGCATAACCGATGGCCTTGACCTGCTGAGACGCGCCGGCATTGAATGTGTGCATATGCCAGACATACAATAGCAACCGCACAGGACAATTTATTGCAAGATACATATCTCTTACTTACTGTAGTTAAATTAACTAATGGAAAACAACATGAAACGTGCCGCCGTATGGGTGCCGCTGCTGCTTGCTGTGGCCTTTGGAGCAGGATTGCTCACAGGCGCAATGTTTTTTACCCGTTTTACCGGCTCGGGAGCTCACTCAAAGCTTGATGCCATCATGGGACATATTCAGGAAGAATATGTGGACGAAGTCAATACCGATTCGCTACTTGAAGCCTCTATACCCGACATACTGGCGAAACTGGACCCCCACACTACCTATATAAGCAGCGAGGACCTTGCAAGCGCCAACGAGGAGCTTGAAGGCTCGTTCTGCGGTATAGGAATATCGTTCAACATGCTTACCGACACTATTACGGTGCTTGAGGTGATAAGCGGAGGACCATCGGAAAAGGTGGGACTCATGGCCGGAGACCGTATCATAACCATAAACGATTCGGTGGTTGCCGGACAGAAATGGAGCAACGAGAAGGTGATTTCGCAGCTTCGCGGAGAGAAAGGGACTCAAGTGAACCTTGGCGTGCTGCGGTCCACATCGCCGAAACTGCTCAACTACACTGTGACACGAGGCGACATACCGGTGACTTCAATTGACGCGGCCTATATGCTGAGTGACGGCACCGGGTATGTGAAGGTGAACAAGTTTGGCAGAAACACTTATTCAGAGTTTCTGAATGCCATGGTAGAGCTGCGTGACAAGGGCGCCAACCGATTTATGATAGACCTTCGCGGCAACGGCGGCGGATATATGGAACCGGCCATACTCATGGCGAACGATTTCCTGCCGGCAGGTTGTCCTATTGTGGAGACGCGCGGCCGCTCGAACATATCCGAGACGAGTGCCGTGAGTGACGGCACGGGAGCATTCCAGAAGTTTCCGCTGGTGGTGGTTCTGGACGAGTTCTCGGCAAGTGCGAGTGAAATATTTGCCGGCGCAATCCAAGACAATGACCGGGGTGTGATTGTGGGACGACGGTCGTTTGGCAAGGGGCTTGTGCAGCGTCAGATAGAGCTTCCCGACCATTCGGCTCTAAGACTGACCACTGCGCGATACTATACTCCGTCGGGCCGCTGCATACAGAAGATATACACTCCGGGGTCGCTCAAGAGCTACGACATGGAGATAGTGAACCGCTACAATAACGGCGAGGTGTTCAGTGCCGACAGCGTGCATCTGGACAAATCAAAGGAGTTTCATACACTCGGAGGCCGCGTGGTATATGGCGGAGGGGGAATAATGCCGGATGTGTTTGTGCCCAACGACACTACCGGGCTATCTACCTATTATCTGAATGTGCTCAATGCCGGACTGATGCAGAAATATGCCTTTCATTATACCGACATGGAACGTGCCAGACTGCAACAGGCATCGAATGTGACTGAGCTTATGAGACTTCTGCCAAGCGATGACACGCTGCTTCAGGACTTTGCCTTATATGCCCGCGATACCGAAGGAATAGCTCCGCGATGGTATTACATAAACATTTCGCGCGACTTGATTGTTAGTCAACTGAAAGCCCTTATAGCACGCGACATGCTGGGGTCGTCGGCATTCTATGAAGTTTACAATGTGAGCGACCCGATGATAATGCGCGCTGAAAAAGAGTTTGGCACCGGCCTGCAAGGCAGCCGATGAAAAAGGCAAACTAATAATCAACCGTGATGGACAAAAACGAGATACGCCGCAAAATCAGAGCACGCAAGAGCATGCTCACCCATGCAGAAATGCTCAGTGCCGCCGCCAATGTGTGGCAGCAGCTTGAAGAACTCGCCGCCTTTATGATGGCAGACAATGTGCTGATGTACCATTCCCTGCCCGACGAGCTGTGCACCCATGAGTTTCTTGACAAATGGCATGAACGGAAACATCTGTTTCTGCCGAGGGTAAACGGCGTGAACCTTGATATTCTCCCCTATCACCGCACACGCACACACCTCGGGGCTTTTCGCATAGAGGAACCGGATGGCGATGACACTACAGATGTGGGTCAGATGGAACTGATTGTGGTGCCAGCCATGGCCTATGACCGGAAAGGGAACCGTGTGGGACGCGGCAAGGGTTATTACGACAGGCTGTTGTCCAGCACCAAGGCTCTGAAGGTGGGCGTGGCATATGACTGCCAGCTTGTGGACGAAATAACTGCTGAGGCTACTGATGTGCCTGTGGACATAGTGATTACGGAAAGCCGCACATATATAGTGCACAGGAGCAAAAAGTAGCAACAATACTATAACGGAATTTTAATAATCATGCAAATCTTTGTAGATTTGTGTGATTATTATTTTTTTGTGCCAATCATTAAACAACACCGATATGAATATCTTTGCCCGAACATTAATCGCCGTAGCCCTGATGGCCGGCAGTGTGACCTCATTTGCCCAAATACGCACGGAAGTGCCCCAACGCCCGGCGGGACAAACCGACATGGTGAATTTTGCGGCCGAACCGATAAAGAATGTAAGGGTGGGATTCATAGGACTGGGGATGCGCGGACCAGACGCGGTGAAGCGTTTCACTCATATTCCCGGCACAGAGGTGATAGCCTTGTGCGACATAGAGCAGGACCGCGTGACAAAGACGCAGAAATATCTCGCGGACGCCAATATGCCCAAGGCTGCGGAATACTACGGGTCGGAGGATGCATGGAAGCAGCTGTGCGACCGTGATGACATAGACTTGGTGTATATAGCCACAGACTGGCGCACGCATGCTCCAATGGCCAAATATGCCATGGAGAAAGGGAAGCATGTGGCTATTGAGGTGCCGGCGGCTACATCGCTTGAAGAGATATGGGACCTGATAAACACTTCGGAGCGCACACGGAAGCACTGCATGATGCTTGAGAACTGCGTATATGATTTTTTCGAGGCCAATACCCTGAACATGGCTCAGCATGACCTGTTTGGCGAGGTGCTGCATGTGGAGGGAAGCTACATACACAATCTGAGCGATTTCTGGCCCTATTACCACAACAACTGGCGCATGGAGTTTAATCAGAATCATCGCGGCGATGTGTATCCCACCCATGGCATGGGCCCTGCCTGCCAGCTGCTTGACATGCACCGTGGCGACAGAATGACCACGCTCGTGGCAATGGACACCAAATCGGTAAACGGGCCGGCCTATATAGAGAAGACTACCGGCAAAAGGCCGGAAAAATTTCTAAACGGCGACCATACCATGACAATGATCCGGACGGCCAACGGCAAAACGATACATATACAGCATGATGTGCTCACACCGCGCCCCTACAGCCGCATGTACCAACTGACAGGCACCAAGGGGTTTGCCAACAAATATCCTATGGAGGGGTATGCGCTTGAACCTGAACAGATAAGCGGCGACTCGATTCCTGACCACGAGAATCTGTCGGCACACGGATATATGACACAGGAACAGGCCGATGCTCTGACGGCACGTTACACCAGTCCGGTAATCAAACAGATAGGAGATCTCGCAAAAACGGTGGGAGGCCACGGCGGTATGGATTTTATAATGGACTACCGGCTTGTGTATTGCCTGCAAAACGGACTGCCACTGGATATGGATGTGTATGACCTTGCGGAGTGGTGCTGTCTTGTGCCGCTGACGGAACTGTCGATCAATAACGGGTCGGCACCCGTGGAGGTGCCTGACTTCACACGCGGGGCATGGCAGAAGGTCAAGGGGTACCGCTATGCGTTTGCGGAATGAGGTGACAGCCGTTTTTTGGGAGCGATGAGTCCAAGAGCCATTTGTAAGTAGGAGCACAAAGTTGTAACTTTGCAGGCCGAAAACAATACATTTATGATATCGATCAATAATCTGAGTGTGGAGTTCAGTGCCAAGTCACTGTTTGACAACATAAGCTATGTTATCAACAAACGCGACAAAATAGCCCTTGTGGGCAAGAATGGCGCGGGGAAGTCCACGATGCTCAAAATCATAGCGGGCCTACAGAAGCCGACATCGGGTAATGTTGCAGTGCCTCAAGATGTTACCATTGGTTATCTGCCGCAACAAATGGTGCTGTCGGACACTCTTACAGTGGCCGAAGAGGTGCGTAAAGCTTTTTCGCATATAGCGGAGATGCACTCGCGCCTTGACGATCTGAACTCGCAGCTTGCCGAACGTACTGATTATGATTCGGAATCATATCACCAGCTGATTGAGAAAATGACCACTCTCACTGAGCGGATAGCCATGGAGGAGAGCGAGAATTGCGAGGCCGAGATGGAGAAAACGCTTGTGGGACTCGGATTCAGCCGCGATGATTTCAACAGGCCGACATCGGAGTTTTCGGGCGGATGGCGCATGCGCATAGAACTTGCCAAGCTGCTGCTGACGCATCCGGATGTGCTGCTGCTTGACGAGCCGACCAACCATCTTGACATAGAGTCGATACAATGGCTGGAACAGTTTTTGATAACCAAGGCCAATGCCGTGGTGTTGGTGAGCCATGACCGCGCATTCATAGACAATGTCACCAACCGAACTATAGAGATTTCGCTTGGAAAGATATATGACTATGCCGTGAATTACTCGAAGTTTGTGGCACTGCGACAAGAACGTATAGAGCAGCAGATGCGCGCCTATCAGAACCAGCAGAAGCAGATACAGGATACGGAGGATTTCATTGAGAGGTTTCGCTACAAAGCCACCAAAAGCGTGCAGGTGCAGAGCCGCATAAAGCAGCTTGCCAAAATAGAACGCATAGAGGTGGATGAGGTTGACACCGCTCACCTGAATCTGAAATTTCCGCCGGCACCCCGTTCAGGTGACTATCCTCTGATACTTGACAATGTGGGCAAAGCCTACGGAGACCATCAGGTGTTTGACAATTGTACGTTTACGCTGAAAAGAGGCGAAAAGGTGGCATTTGTCGGCAAAAACGGTGAGGGCAAATCCACGCTCGTGAAATGCATAATGGGTGAGATACCGTTTACAGGCTCGCTCAAGATAGGGCATAATGTGAAGATAGGGTATTTCGCGCAGAATCAGGCCCAGCTGCTTGACGGAGAGATAACGGTGTTTGACACCATTGACCGTGTGGCAGTGGGTGACATACGCACCAAAATACGCGATATACTGGGGGCTTTCATGTTTGGAGGCGAGGCATCGGACAAGAAGGTGAAAGTGCTGTCGGGAGGAGAAAAAACGCGTCTGGCAATGATACGACTGCTTCTTGAGCCGATGAACCTGCTCATACTTGACGAGCCGACCAACCACCTTGACATGAAGACCAAGGATATACTGAAACAGGCGATAAAGGAGTTTAACGGCACGGTTATAGTGGTGAGCCACGACCGAGAATTTTTGGACGGACTGGTAGAGAAGGTGTATGAATTCGGTGGCGGAAAGGTGCGTGAATGTCTTGGCGGGATATATGAGTTTCTTGAAAAGAAGAAACTCGCATCGCTACAAGAACTGGAGCTGTCGAAATCGCCTACAGAAAGTGCACAGCGCAATAGCACTACTTCAGATAACGTATCACAGGGTATTGCGGCAGAAAGTGCGACAGAGGGGAGCAAAAGCGGCAAATCGCGCATGAGCTACACGGAGCAGAAAGAACGAGAGAAACTCGTGAGACGCGCCAAGAAGAAGGTGCAGGATGCCGAAACTGAGATAACACGCATAGAACAGGAAATATCGGAGATTGAATCGGAAATGGCTTCCGGAAACACGACCGACAACCAGATCTATGAACGGCATGGAGCGCTCCACAAGCAGCTTGACAATGCCATGAGCGTATGGGAACTTGCCACAATGGAGCTTGACGAGCTAAATGAAAGCCAACAATAGGACATTGTAAAATTGCCAATATTAAACTACCCGGCCTGTTCGCGCAGGTCGGGTAGTTTGCTTCCGTGTCCGGGAATCAGCAACGCTGTGTGTCTTTTTTCACATAGTACCGAATTATAGAATACAGCATGGACTGAAACGGCGAGAGCATTTCACATGGGTCCTGACCCAAAATAAGGTCACAAGCGAGAGCCTGGGTGATACTTGTACGTTCGCTCTCGGGGAGAGCCTGAATCGTGTTGATGACATGCTGTGAAATAACAATATTGCCGTTCATAGTTGTAAGTATTTAGGATGAGAGTAAAAAAATACTGTTTTGTGATGATGTTGCAAATTTAAGTGGGTGAATGGGCAACAATAAAGCACATGTAAGTTAATAAATATTATAAGCGCAAAAAATACGGCAAAAGAAATTTGTGCGTATTTAGCTGATATAACACTGATTGCAACAAAAATAGTGCAATTTATGCCCAGGAGAATCAAATAGTATGGATTGAGACGATAACTGTACGGCACAACAGAAACCAGATTGAAATAAGGGAGTAAAAAGTCAAATTGGGTATGTTAAGGTGAGAATTAACAAAGTTAAAAACGATTAATAATCAAACACTTCGGTATAGGTGAATTGTTATAAGAATAACAAAAGCCCCAAGTATTCAGAATTTTAGCTTTACCGGGGTTTAAAAATAGAAAATTTACATTTTTACATTTTGCTCGTTGGGGTTAAATTTCACAATCCTTAATCGCAAATAGCGATTTGAGAATGAGAATTCAAATTCACAAACATATAAGTTTGAGTTTGTAATCATTGAAAAATTCTCATTCACAACTTGTAAACCCTACGATTTTAAGAATGAGATTTGGATTTTCAAATATGTTTACAAAACAATAAGTCCAGTATTTAACACCAATAAACACAATGTTTATATTGCTGAATATCAGTAATCTATATAAAATAATTTAATTAACGCTATAAGAAATACGGAGATATTGTGCGCTCTCGCCAATATTTTCGTATTTTTATGTATATATCACACTGAGAATCAATTAGTTTAATATTAAAATATACAACCTTACTTCAATTGTAAAATACATATCTGATTACTATTTACAACTGTACACAGAAATAAGCGGTGGCGGTGTTTACATTCTCAATTACATTGTTTGCATTTTTATATTTGCGTATTTAAAATATATTGATTACATTTGCAACGGTAATTAAAATTAAAAATTTACAAATGGACATCGTTGACAGGCTCAAACAATTCATCGATTACCTTGAAATTCCGGTAACGAAATTTGCTGACAACTGCGAAATCCCCCGCCCCACCCTTTCGCAGCTCACCAACGGACGCAACAAATCGGTGCGCAATGAGCTGGTTGAAAAGATTCATCGCGCTTATCCCAATTTAAGCATGATTTGGCTGATGTTTGGCGAGGGAGATATGCTGCACAATGAAAATATTAAAACCTCAGAGGCTCAAACTGTGCCATTGGAGACCTATCAGCAGCCTCAACGTACTGTAAACGATATGGTTATGCCAACGCTAAACTTTGATGCGGATGATACGCTCGGCGACTCAGAAAATTTTCATTCACAAGAACAGCCTGTTTCAGCATCGGCGGGGGCGTCAATTGAGTTTGGAGAACCAACAACGGAACATATTCCGACTCCGGAAGCATCGGGGCTCACTATCAGTACTGACAAATCAAAACATGTGGTGCGCATAATAGCGTATTACAGTGACAACTCGTATCAGGAGTTCTACCCCAACGCATAATGTAATGTGGGCCTCGGCTCGCGCCTGACCGTGACTGCGCACGCTCCGCGGCTTGTCACGGGGGGTCTTTTGAGTGTCCGCATTCCCCAACTCCGCGCTTTCGCGCTCCGCAGGGGGTTGTGGATATATCGCGCATCCTGCGCTAATATGTGTGGTGTGTCGGTGTATGGATAGATGATGTAGTGTAGGAAGCTACTGTAGCGGCTGAAGCTGAGGGAGATGGCGAAGGCAAGTGAGGGGGTGATCTCGCCAATATGGCATAGGTGGGTGATTTAGTGGATAGCGAAGATAACGAAGGTGGTGAGGGGGGCTTATGTGGGCCTCGGCTCGCGCCTGACCGTGACTGCGCGCGCTCCGCGGCTTGTCACGGGGGTCTTTGGGGTGTCCGCGGCCGACAACTCCGCGCCTTTGGCGCTCCGCAGTCGGTTGTGGATATATCGCGCATCCTGCGCTTGCTTTGCGGAGAGCGGAATGGATGCTTGGCACTACGCAGCTGTGGTAAATATCGCGCATCCTGCGCTTTGGTGAGTGTCCGGCAACATCGCATGGTGTGTTGGGAAAAGGCTCATTCATGCGCTCGGCTGCGCTGAATGGCGAGTGATGGTAAATGATAGCGCGGCCCTGCGCTTTTTACAATGTTTTTTTACAATTAGGAATGAAGAATGAGGTGGAAAAGGCGGATTGAAAATGGGAAATGCATGATTAATGGCTGCTATGGGAATAATGTGGATGAGGGAGCGGAGATGGCGGAGGGTATGGGCGGATGAAACAAAGGCCGCGACCGGGGAAGTTGCGACCTTTGTGTGGATATGGGGTGATATGTGTGATTGCTTCGCTACTGATTGACGGCACCTATCAGCTCGGTTATGGAACTGATGCCATGACGCTCACAGTAATCTTCAATATAATCAATGATGTGCATGGTGACTGCCGGATCAATGAAATTGGCGGTTCCAACCTCCACTGCAGTGGCACCGGCGAGAATAAATTCCAATGCATCTCTGCCATTCATAATGCCGCCGAGACCAATTACGGGTATCTTTACAGCGTTGGCAGTTTGCCAAACCATTCTTACGGCAACGGGACGCACCGCAGGCCCGGAAAGACCTCCGGTGACAGTGGAGAGACAAGGCTTGCGCCTCTCCACATCGATGGCCATGCCCATAAGCGTGTTGATGAGCGAAACGGCATCTGCTCCCTCTCCCTCCACAGCTTTGGCAATCTCGGCAATATTAGTGACATTAGGCGAAAGCTTTACGATGACAGTGCCGGGGTATGCCCTGCGGACTGCACGTGTAACTTCGGCTGCACCCTGACAAGTGGTGCCAAAAGCCATGCCGCCCTGCTTGACATTGGGGCATGAGATGTTGACCTCAATGGCGTGAAGATGTTCCAGCGGCGCAAGACGCTCGCAAACGCCCACGTAATCGCTTATCTTAGCTCCGGACACATTAACTACCATCTGCGACTTGAAATGGCTTATACGGGGATATATGTGCTCAATAAAATAATCCACACCTTTGTTCTGCAATCCTACAGCATTGAGCATTCCGGATGGCGTTTCAGCCATGCGAGGATAGGGGTTGCCTTCGCGAGGCTCAAGAGTGGTGCCTTTGACAATATATCCTCCGAGCCGGTCAAGTGAAATGAAGTCGGCGAACTCTTCGCCATAGCCAAATGTGCCGGAAGCCGTAAGTACCGGATTGGCAAGAGCGAGTGAACCTATATTTACTTTTAAATCTACCATACACAGAGCTTTACCAAGTGAGTTCATTGATGTTAAATACCGGGCCTTCGGTGCAGACACACACGTTGCCGCGTACGGTTTTTTCCACGCAGCACAGGCATGCGCCAAGACCGCAGGCCATCATGTTTTCAAGCGACACCTCACATTCGGCACCTATGCGGCGAGCCTGAGCAGCCACACCTTTCATCATAGGAGCGGGGCCGCAGCAATAGATATGATCAATGCCGCTGTCAAGCACCGGATGAGTGGTGACGAGTCCATGGTGGCCGTCGGAACCGTCATCGGTGGCAATGTGCACCGAACCAACAGACTCAAACAAATCGCGTTCCAACAGGAGCTCGCTTGTGCGAGCTCCAAGTAGAAACTCAGGAGAGTATCCTTGCTGCTTGAGGCAATGCCCGAAGTAAAGGAGCGGAGCGACGCCCACCCCGCCACCAATAAGCAGTATGCGCGCATCCTTGCTGCGTGGATAGCTAAACGGCTTGCCGAGCGGCAGAAGCAGATTGAGCGACGCGCCGGGAGCGAGATTGACAAGATGTTCTGTGCCCGAGCCTGCATTGCGCACAAGGAGCCACAAAAGAGCGGCATCATGCTCCACGAAATTCACCGATATAGGACGGCGAAGGAATGTGGCAGGGCTGCCGGGCACTGCAACCTGAACAAACTGTCCGGGCAATATGTGAGGCAGCTCACCCTGAAGAGGACGGAGCTTCAGGAGCGAAAACATAGGGTGAAGCCCGATGTTTTCCACCACGGTAAAGTCCATTACATATTTCTTGTTCATAATAACTGGAGTAGAGAAATGCTGTCATTAACGAGAGCGCCGGCAAAACATACTTGTCGGCGCTCTCTCTATCATTATCAATTATGTGTGTTTGCGTGATTAAATCCAGCGGACATAAGCGAAATCCTGACGGTGGGCAAGATTAGGATTGGTGGGATACAAACGGAAACCGTAACGGAATACGCCTGCATCATGAATCTTGTCATGAAGCTCGTAAGTGAGGATGCTATTGTCTTCTTTGGTAACAGTGAACTGTTTTGTCTCATAAAGATGTTCTTCACCGTCTTTCACACGATATACCACAAATTCAAGACCTATTGAACGGCCGAGACCGTTGGTGTCAATAACGGCCTTAACATTGTAGGTTTGACCTGTGGAAGAAGCAATGGGTCCGTCGGCCTGGAAGTCAAGCACCTTGATGCCGTCCCATGCAGCAACAACTTTTTCTTTCCATGCCACTATTTCTTTGGCAAGAGCAAAATTGTTGGCAGCAAGTGCGTTGAAGCGGCGAGACTCAGGATCATAGAAGCGGGTGATGTAATCATCAATCATGCGCTTCATGGTGAAATGAGGAGCTATATGACCGATAGAGTTTTTGATGTATTCAATCCAGCGTGGTGAATAGCCTTTGGAGTTCTTTTCAAAGTAGAGAGGAATGATTTCGTTCTCAAGCATTGAATAGATGGTAGCTGCATCGAGCTTATCCTGCTGCGACTGATCAGTGAAAGTGCGCTTGTCGGTAAGTGCCCAACCGGCTTTTTCATCAAAGCGATAGCCCTCGTACCACCATCCGTCGAGCACGGAGAAGTTGAGCACACCATTCATTTCAGCCTTTTCGCCAGATGTACCGGAAGCCTCAAGAGGACGAGTGGGGGTGTTGAGCCAAATATCAACGCCTGTAACAAGACGCTTGGCAACAACCATATTGTAATCCTCAAGGAAAATAATCTTACCTAGGAACTGGGGCATGCGCGAGATTTCCATGATACGGCGTATCAGGCCCTGACCAGCACCGTCGGCGGGGTGAGCCTTACCGGAGAATACGAACTGCACGGGGAACTTCTCGTTGTTGACAATCTTGGCAAGACGGTCAAGGTCAGTGAAGAGAAGATGAGCGCGCTTGTAAGTGGCGAAACGGCGAGCGAAACCGATGATAAGAGCATTAGGATTAATCTTCTCCAGAATATCCATCACAGCGGACGGGTCGCGCTGATTAGCGAGCCATTTAGCCTTGAAATCGCGTTTAACGAAATTGATGAACTTGTTTTTAAGGGTCATGCGCAGATCCCAGATAGCCTCATCGCTAACGGAGAAAATACCTTTCCAAGCCTCGGGATTGCTTTGGTCAGCAAATACCTGCGGGCCGAGGTGCTCAAGATAGAAAGCTTTCCACTCGGAAGCGGCCCAAGTGGGCATGTGCACGCCGTTGGTAACGTATCCAACGTGGCTCTCTTCCCAGCTGTAGCCTTTCCAGATGCCGGCAAACATTTTCTTGGAAACTTCGCCGTGCAGCCAGCTTACACCGTTGGCCTCCTGACAGGTGTTAAGTGCAAACACGCTCATGGAGAAACGCTCGTTGGTGTTGGGGGTCTCACGGCCCATATTCATGAGGTCAGCCCATGAGATGCCGAGTTTGGCGGGGAATTCGCTCATGTATTTGCCAAACAGGCCTTCGTCGAAGTAGTCGTGACCTGCGGGCACAGGAGTGTGAACAGTGTAAAGCGAAGAAGCGCGTACCAGCTCAAGAGCTTCGTTGAAGTTAAGCTTTTCATCCTGCACATAGTCAACGAGACGCTGAAGATTGAGCAGAGCAGCGTGACCTTCATTGCAGTGATAAAGTTTGGATTTAACGCCGAGCTTTTTGAGCATGAGCACACCGCCAATGCCGAGGAGATACTCCTGCTTGATGCGGTTTTCCCAATCGCCACCATAAAGCTGGTGGGTGATGGAACGGTCAAATTCGCTGTTGAGATCGAAGTCAGTGTCAAGCAGATAGAGCTTCATGCGGCCTACATTCACACGCCATATGTGGGAGTAGATTATGCGGCCGGGATAAGGAACCTCAAGCACCATGGGATGACCATCGGCATCCATAACCTGCTCAATAGGAAGCTGGTTGAAGTTCTGAGGCTCGTAGTTAGCGATCTGCTGACCGTCAACAGAAAGAGTCTGTGTAAAATAACCGTAACGATAAAGGAAGCCCACAGCGGTCATATCCACGCGGCTGTCGCTTGCTTCCTTAATGTAGTCGCCGGCGAGCACACCAAGACCGCCGGAGTATATTTTAAGACAGTTGCAGAGACCATACTCCATAGAGAAATATGATACAGAGGGAACATCAGTGCGCATAGGTTCAGCCATGTAAGCTTTGAAATCAGCGAATACGGCGTTAATGCGCTCTATCATGTCTTTGTCTTTGCTGATGGCGTCAATGCGATCGGTGCTGAGCTGCTGGAGCACCATGACAGGGTTCTCGCCGGTGGAGCGCCACAAATCGGGATTGAGGTCGCGGAACAGGGCTTTGGCCTCACTATTCCACACCCACCACAGGTTCTTAGAAAGCTCTGCCAGCGGTTTGAGATTAGCAGGCAGTTCAGAATTCACGGTGGCGTCATGCCACACGGGAGCATTGGAATTACTTACTTCTATTTTCATATATTATGAAACAATTATGATTTTTCCTTATATACTTATATATAACGCTGATTACGATTTAATTGTTACGTTTACGGGCATTTTCGAGAGCAATATCGTATGCCTGTATGTAGTATGTGATGAAATATTTCCATGCGGCGCGGTCGGATGTGGCCACGGCAGCATTGAAAATAGTTTTGATTGTGGCATCATCGGCCTCGGTGAGGAATTTAAGATCAAGAGCAATATGCTCCACAACCTCGTGATAATTGGAATCACTGCGCCCTTCCACGGCCACGCCGGAGACTTCAAAAGAGGGTTCGGAAGTGTTCATCACCCACTGGCCGAAACCTGAGAGCGAAGTGGTGATGGTGGGCACACCAAAAGCCACGCTTTCAAGCGGAGTATAGCCCCAAGGCTCGTAATAGGACGGGAAAACGGTGGCATCCATTCCCATAAGGAGGTCGTAATAGGGTTTATCAAATATGCCGTCGGAACCATTAAGGTAACATGGTACATAAATGACCGAAACCTGTGATTGCCCATCATTGGCAAATCCGATGGAGCGGATGCGCCCCAATACGGGATCATAGTCCATATTGTTGAGCCAGTGGGTTATGACAGGCTGCTCAAAACGGTTGTAATCGGATGTGCCGAGAGCCTTGGCCAAATCCTCACGCGGTTCCTTGCACCATGCGGGCACCATAACAAACGCGAGCACCTTGCGTGCGGGATTTTCGGATGCGAGAGTGGCAAGCGAATCAAGATATACATCAATGCCCTTGTTGCGATACTCACACCGGCCCGATGTAGCGACAAGAAATGTGCTGTCATCGTATTTGTTGCCGGTGAGATGTGAGGCCACATCCAGCAATAACTTACGTGCATTTCTGCGACCTGCGGCCAATTTGCCGGGTGCAGGAACGAAATTCTTTTCAAATCCGTTGGGGGTGACGACTTGCGGACGAATGTCAAGCAACTGCTCACATTCAATAGCCGTGATATCGCTCACAGTGGTGAAACAATCGGCATTGTGTGCGGCAGCTTTTTCAAGAGATTGTTTCGCCTCCATGTTCAGTTCGCGTGCCATCTGGTCACCATTGTACCCTTTGAGATAATCATAGAGGGGTTTGCCGTTGCCACAGATGCTGCGCCCGATGCTGGTGGCATGGGTGGTGAACACAGTAGCCACACGAGGCATGCGCCACTTGATGTAAAGGAGCCCCATTCCGGTGGTCCACTCATCAAAATGAGCTATTACATTACCGTGGGCGGTCTTTGTATGCTCAATGATGCTTTCAATAACAATGCCAGCGGCGTGAGAGAATGCACAAGCCTCGTCGTAATCGCCGTAAGCATGCAGTGAATCCACACCATAAAGCTGCCACATCTTGCCATAAAAATCATCCTTGACAGCATACATGCCATCAAATTTCACAAGAACGGCAATAGGTTTGCCCGGCACGTTCCAGCGGCCTACCCTAACGCTTACGCCGTCAGGGAGTGACACAGCCTTGCGCCACGACTTGAGCAATGTTTTAGATTCAGTGAAGAAGGGGGAAGGATTTTCCGGAGTCCACACATCAGGACCCACAAAGATTGTTTTATCCTTCATCAAGTTCTGCAAGGTCAAAGCCTTGGTTGACAGGACGGTATATATGCCTCCGATTTTATTGCATACCTCCCAACTTGTTTCAAACAAGAGGTCGATTTGTTCCGGGGATTCGTTCATATGTAGATACAATCTGAATTTTCGGGCGCAAATTTACAAATTTTTATCCGAATCCCCAATATTGTGAATATAATACAACACACTGTGCAAGCAGCTTAGAATAGGCTTCCATAGCCACAATCGCGCTGCCAAGCGAGCAAAACGGCGAATAAAAAACATCGCGGCGGCCGGATAATAACATTATTTAACACCCCTGTACACCTATAATGCACATGCGCAAGTGAATTTTGCGATACAAACCTAAAAATCACACCAAAATGGAGATAGCATTCATCATACTCATGACAGCACTATGGATCGGCCCGTCACTGCGTGAAAAAGGAGACGGCGAGCGTTAAAAAAAATCAAATCGTTGCGAGATAACGCGGCAGGGCTTGCTTTATTGCGTACAATATTGTAACTTTGTATTACGAATTGTGTCAACCATGAAAAAGTTACTTCTTCTGCTCATACTAACGCTCGCTGCACCAGCCCTAAGGCCGGTGGTCAATGCCGCGCCCATGCACAATGTGGAGCTTGCCGAGCAGAGCGTGAAGGTACGGGTGGTACACGGTGGCCTTGAGCTGACCAACAACAGCGATCAGACCCTTCATTTCCAGATTTATTCCATCACCGGACAAATGGTCAAGAGTCTTGACCTCGGCAACGGGTCCGTGACAGTGGACCTTCCCCAAGGATGTTATATAGTAAAGCATCCCAAAGGCACACAAAAGGTAGTTGTGCGCTGATTCATACCTCCCCTCTTCATTGACACACATTATTATATAGAGAATATATAAAGTATATTTAGGGCATGTCTGCTCTACACATACATTTTAGATCATACTTACATAACCTAACATTACGAAATTTTTAATGAACAGACTTCTTATGTCACTATGCACCGGCGCCATGCTCTCCAGCGCACTGATTTGCACCGCCGCAGAGCAATCCAACAGCGTATGGCCCCGCAATTCCGTGCTTGCATCCCTTCCCACCTACTCCGGCTCAGACCTTGAACTCAATGTCAACGCCACAGGCACACACTGGCGCTTGTGGTCGCCCGAAGCCGAACAGGCACGGGTGATGATATACAACACCGACCGCAACACTCCTGCCATAAAGACTCTGGAGATGAACCGCGCTGAATCGGGAACATGGACAGCTTCAGTCCCCGAACAACTTTACGGCAAATTCTACACATTTCAAATCAAATATAACGGAAAATGGCTTGACGAGACTCCGGGTGTATGGGCAAAAGCCACAGGCACCAATGGCAAACGCGCAGCCATAATAGATTTTGCAACCACCAACCCCGAAGGATGGGACGCAGACCGAGGTCCGGCAATAAAAGCCATCAATGATGCCGTGATATATGAGATGCATCATCGCGATTTCTCGGTGCATCCGTCATCGGGGATCGTGAACAAGGGAAAATTCCTTGCCCTGACAGAGCAGGACACCAAAACGGCGGAAGGCTTATCAACCGGCATAGACCATTTAAAGGAGCTCGGCGTAACACATGTACACATCCTGCCATCATACGACTACAATTCGGTGGACGAGAGCAATCTTCCCGCCAACAAATACAACTGGGGCTATGACCCGCAGAACTACAACACTCCGGAAGGGTCGTACTCCACTAACCCCGCCGACCCCACTGCCCGCGTAAAAGAGATGAAGCAGATGGTGAAGGCACTTCACGATGCCGGGATAGGCGTGATAATGGATGTGGTGTATAACCACACTGCCGAGAACGACGGATCAAATTTTTCGCTCACAGCCCCCGATTATTATTACCGCCATCGCGCTGACGGCTCTTACAGCGATGCATCCGGCTGCGGAAACGAGACAGCCTCGGACCGCAAGCAGATGAGTGACTTCATAGTCAACTCAGTGAAATACTGGGCCGACGAATATCATATAGACGGTTTCCGTTTTGACCTCATGGCAATTCACGACACCGCTACCATGAACCGCGTGGCAGCCGAGCTTAAAACCATCCGCCCCGACATATTTGTGTATGGTGAAGGATGGACAGCCGGAGACTCTCCCCTGCCCAAAGGTCAGCGCGCCCTCAAAGAAAATGTAAGCGCAATGCCCGACATAGCAGTATTCTCGGATGATATACGCGATGCCGTCAAGGGACATTACAGCAATGCCACCGACCGAGGTTTTGCCACCGGCAAACCGGGACTTGAAGAAACAGTGAAGATAGGAATCGTGGCCTCTACCGCGCATCCCCAAGTAGATTACAGCAAAGGCGCCAACTCCAAATTCGCTTACGCCATGTCTCCCCGTCAAATCATAAACTATGTGTCATGTCACGATGACCTCACCCTTACCGACAAGCTCGCCAAATCAATGCCCGGCTCTACTGAAGCTGACCGACAGCGTGCGGCACGTCTGGCCCAGACCATAGTGTTCACCTCCCAAGGCACTCCGTTCATGTTTGCCGGCGAGGAAGTGTTCCGCGACAAGAAAGGTGTTCACAACAGCTATCAGTCACCGGACTCCATCAACGCTATTGACTGGACTCTCAAATCCACCAATGCCGACCAGATGGAATATTACAAGCAGCTCATCAAACTGCGCAAAGAGCATCCGGCATTCCGCATGACAGAAACAGCCGATGTAGCCAAGCATCTTAAGTTTGACAACGTAAAACAGTCAAACCTCATATCATACTCACTTAAAGACCACGCCAACGGCGACAGCTGGAAGGAAATCAAGATAGTGTTTAACGGAAACACAACTCCAGTGGAAGTAAACATACCACGTGGCAACTGGACTATAATAGCCCGCGACGGCAAAATCAACGCTTCAGGCATGGGCACCGCAAAAGGCGGCAAAATGACAGTGGAACCTACATCCGCTCTCATCCTTGCGCTGGAGAAATAATCTCTGACAAGTTTCCATTTTCATAACCCCAAGGCGCGATGCTCCGGCACCGCGCCTTAATTTTTTACGCCAAATCTTATTTGAACATATTCTAAATAATACTTGTTGATTTTAACAGTAAGTACTAACTTTGTGGTCCGGATAACGGACAACAGCTCTCCCATTGTTCACAACTACATTAAGATTATGCGTTTAGACCAACTTACCACCGGACAAACAGCCACCATAGTCAAGATATTAGGACACGGCGCTTTTCGCAAGCGCATGATAGAGATGGGATTTGTAAAAGGGCAAACAGTGAAGGTGCTTCTCCATGCCCCTCTGCGCGACCCGATAAAATATTCCATAATGGGGTATGAAGTGTCGTTGCGCCGCTCTGAGGCAAGCCTTGTGGAGGTGATACCCAACGAACCGGAAAAATCAACAGGAGAGAAAGAAGCGACCGAGGCAGCAGCCACCAAGCCTCATGACAGAAGTGCGAAGCAACAGGAGTTTTCCTCACATTCGCACACTATCAACGTGGCACTGATAGGCAACCCCAACTGCGGAAAAACTTCCCTGTTCAATATAGCATCCGGTGCCCGCGAGCATGTGGGGAACTACAGCGGTGTGACCGTGGATGCCAAAAAAGGCACATTCCATCACAAGGGGTACACATTCAATATCGTGGACCTGCCGGGCACATATTCCCTTGCCGCCTACTCCCCCGAAGAACTGTATGTGCGCCGCTATCTCAAAGACGAGACACCCGATGTGATAATCAATGTTGTTGTGGCGTCAAACCTTGAGCGCAATCTGTATCTCACCACTGAGCTTATTGACATGGACCGTTCGATGGTGATAGCCCTGAATATGTATGACGAGCTGGAACGAAACGGCGACATACTTGACTACAAGCTGTTGGGCGAAATGATAGGCGTGCCTGTGGTGCCCACAGTGTCGCGTACCGGCCAAGGAGTGGACAAACTGTTTGATTCGGTCATAGATGTATATGAGGGGAAGCACCAAGATGTGCGTCACGTGCATGTGAACCTTGGATCGGATATTGAAAGCGGAGTGACAGTGCTCAAAGACATGCTTAAGGCAGACGGGTATGTGGGAAAACATTTTTCGCCACGCTATCTTGCCATAAAGCTTATGGAGCATGACCATGAAGTGGAATCGCTGGTTAAGGAAAGCCCTGATGCTGACAAAATTTTTGCCGAACGTGACCAGCTCGTGAGCCGCATAGAGAAAATGCGCAACGAGGATATAACATCGGCCATAGCGGGCGAAAAATACGGATTCATAGCCGGCGCTCTTGCGGAAACATTCGTGAAAAGCGAAAGAGAGACCGACAATACCACACATATAATAGATACGTTCGTAACCAACAAGCTGTTTGGATTCCCGATATTCCTGCTGATAATGTTTGCCATATTCTGGGCAACATTTGAAATAGGCGCATATCCTATGGAATGGATAGAATGGGGGGTAGAACAGCTAAGCAAGCTGGTGCAGAACGTGATGCCGGACGGAATGCTCAAAGATATGATTGCAGACGGCATAATAGGAGGCGTGGGCGGCGTGATAGTGTTCCTGCCCAACATACTCATACTGTATTTCTGCATATCATTTATGGAGGATTCGGGCTATATGGCGCGTGCAGCGTTCATCATGGACAAGCTTATGCACCGCATAGGGCTCCACGGGAAATCGTTCATACCGCTCGTGATGGGATTTGGATGCAATGTGCCCGCCATAATGTCAAGCCGCAGCATAGAAAGCCGCTCAAGCCGCATAATCACCATACTGATCAATCCGTTCATGTCGTGCACGGCCCGGTTGCCGATATATGTGCTTCTTGTGGGTGCGTTCTTTGAAAAGCATGCCGCGCTGATGTTTCTGCTGATATATCTCACCGGCATAGCAGTGGCCATGATTACCGCAAGACTGCTGCGAAAATTTTATTTCAAAGCCGATGAAACGCCGTTTGTAATGGAACTGCCGCCCTATCGTCTCCCGACCCTGAAAGCATCTCTGCGACACATGTGGGGCAAAGGAGAACAGTATCTCAAAAAAATGGGCGGCGTGATACTTGTGGCAAGCATAATAGTATGGGCGCTCAATTATTTTCCACTGCACAACGAGCAATCCACGGCTATCACTCCGGAAGGGACTGCCGTTATAGCAGGTGAGGATATGGACGATTCGGCCATAAACATACATAAGGATTCTTATCTGGAGATGATGGGCAAAGCCGTGAATCCGGTAATGGAGCCGCTGGGATTTCACTGGCGCGCAACAGTGGCAGCCCTCGCGGGCGTGCCGGCCAAAGAGATAGTGGTGTCAACCTTAGGTGTGCTATACACCGGGAACGAGGAGATAGACGATGCATCGCTCAACGCACGCATCAAGGCACCAAATCCCACTACCGGCAAACCTGATTTCACCTCGGCATCAGCCTTGAGCTTCATCCTGTTCATACTGCTGTACTGCCCGTGCATAGCCACCATCACCGCCATAGTCAAAGAAACCGGCAGCTGGCGTTACGGAGCATTTTCGGTGATTTACAACACCTTCGTGGCGTGGCTGATAGCATTTGCCGCTTACCACATAATGTTAATCTGCTAAATTAACCACGGTGATGCCTGCGCCCCCAAAGCGCACATCCTCATCATGGAAGTTAACCACACCCGGAACCGTGGCAAGATAGTTGCGTATGTACTGTCGCACTGCACCGGTACCGGTGCCATGGAGAATGCGCACTCTTCCGGCGGAAAACTGTATGGCATCGTCAATAAAATATGTGACGGCCTGCACAGCTTCGTCAACACGCATGCCGCGCACATCAATATCCTGCTTGAAATTGAGCTGCCGCTCACGTGCGGCATCGCTTGTGGAACTGCTAACAAATGACGCTCCACGGTTGTCGCCTGTGGGTATTTTGGCGGTAGTGTGCCTCAGGCGTTTAAGCTCAACGGTGGTTTTGAGCATGCCGAATGCCACTACCGCGTTCTTTCCCTCAATGGCAAGCACCTTGCCGGGAGTGCCTTCGCCATCAAGACGCACAGTGTCGCCCACAGATATGGGTGTCGAATCAACGGGCTGGACGGGCTGCTTGCGTTTTTTGCTACGCGGAGCCTTGGCAAGCAACGGATGTTCCTTAGCCTCGCGCTCCATGGCTTTTTTCTCATCTTCAAGACGCTTGCGGGCCTCGGCGGTGCGCTCCTTGTCGGCCTGAGCCTTCTTAATGTCGTGTATGGTGCGCTCGATGGCGGCATTGGATGATGAAATAATCCTCTCGGCTTCTTTTTTTGCATCACCGATTATCTCGCGCCTGCGCACCCGCAAATCCTCCGCCTCGGTTTCGTAGCGTTCCAGCACCTGGTCAATTTTTTTCTCTTTGGCCTTGATTGCCGTGCGCTTGTTTTCCCAATATCGGCGGTCGCGTGCTATGTCAAGCAGATATTTGTCCATATTAACATATTCACTGCCCACTATCTGCTCGGCATCGGCCAGAATCACTTCGGGCAAACCGATTTTACGTGCAATTTCCAGCGCGAAGGAGCTTCCGGGATTTCCGATAGAAAGCTTGAAAAGCGGACGCATGAGATGCCGGTCATAGAGCATAGAACCGTTAATCAGCCCCTCGGTGTCTTCGGCGAAATGCTTCAGATTCTGATAATGTGTGGTAATCACGCCCCACATATGCTTAAGGTTCATCTGCTTGAGTATGGCCTGCGCTATTGCACCACCGATCTGAGGCTCGGTGCCTCCTCCGAACTCATCAATGAGCACAAGCGAAGAAGCCGATCCTTTGGCAAGGAACAGACGCATATTGCGGAGATGGGAACTGTAGGTTGACAAATCATCCTCCAACGACTGGTCGTCGCCAATGTCAACGAACATGTCGGTGAACACGCCGAAATGCGAATTCTCATATACAGGCGGGAGCACACCGCACTGGGCCATGTACTGCACCACGCCGACCGTTTTGAGACACACTGATTTTCCTCCGGCATTAGGGCCTGAAATAATAAGGATTCTGTGCTTGGGCGTGAGAGTTATGTCAAGAGGCACAACTTCCTTGCCCTGACGGGCGAGCGACACGAGAAGGCCGGGGTGACAAGCATGGTACCACTCGATTTCAGGCTCACGGCTCAAAGATGGCATGTTGCCTCCTATTTCTGTAGCATACACGGCCTTGGCGTGAATGAAATCAAGATGTCCGAGCACATCGGCGCTGAGGAGAATATCATCAATATGGGGACGCATCTGAGCGGTGAGGTCAGTGAGAATGCGGGCAATCTCGCGGTGCTCCTCAATCTGCAGCTCGCGAATGCGATTGTTGACCTCCACGACTTCGGCAGGTTCTATAAACACTGTTTTACCGGAAGCGGATTCATCGTGGACGATGCCCTGGATGCGGCGTTTGTTCATCGGAGACACCGGCACTACGAGGCGCCCGTCGCGCATGGCAGGCGATGCATCGGCTTCCAACACACCTTCCTGCACGGCACGCGCCATGACACGGCGGAGCACTGAATTGACAGTACCGGACATGGAAGCGAGACTACGGCGTATTTCAGCAAGAGCAGGGCTGGCACTGTCCTTAACATTGCCGTAACGGTCAAGCACACGGTCAATGGCAGAACATAAGCGGGGAAACGTGACGAGTTCTCGCGCCACATTCTGCAACAACGGACATGATGAAGAGGCCACAGCATCATCGCCATCGCCAAGCCTTTGGGCAAAAAAATCAGCAACAGCGTTGATTACGCCAAGCGTGCGGCGCGCCTCAAGCATGTCGGATGCGGGCAAGAAAGTGCCCGCAGGACGCACAGAGCGAAGAAGCTGAGCCGTGTCGGCAACAGCGTCAAGCGGAAAAGCCTCGTCACCCCGCACAATGGCCAGCATCTCGGCTGTGGCTCCAAGAGCACGGCGCACATCATCGTAAGAGGTAAGCATTGCCATGCCGGAGCAGTATTCGCGTCCACGAGCACTTGTGCAGAGGACTGATATGGAGTCGCGCACTTGCACAAATCCTATTTTATGTTCTAACGATTGCGGATATATCATATATGATGCAAAGTTAAGCAAAAAATCTCCCAGCTAAACATTTGTTGAACCGTTTCTTATTTTTTTCAGTAACTTTGCTAAAATTATATATCCAAGATATAAACAGAATTATAATATCAATCATTCTGACCCATTTAGTGACAGCAACAAATGAGCATGTCCCGAACCCGATTATCGGTGAACTTGAAGACTGTACTTGCACATCTTCTTCTATTACTCGCTATGTTTCCGGCAGTGGCGCAGGTCAATGTGCGCGGCAGGGTAATTGACCGGGAGACAAATGAGCCGATTGTCGGAGCATCAGTTATAGTAAAAGGTGCTGACGGCAAGATAAAAAAATTCGCTTCATCAAAGGCTGACGGCGGTTTTGTTATGCAAATACCGGCAATTAACGGTTGCCGATTAGAAGTAACGATGATGAGCTTCTCCAAACAGTCGTTGAAGCTTGACAGCGTTTCGTTTCCGCTTACTGTCTATATGGAAGCCGGGGCAACCCAGCTCAAAGAAGTTACGGTAAAGGCTGACCGTATCCGGGAACAGGGCGACACAATCACCTACAATGTCGGTAGTTTCGCGCAGTCGCAGGACCGATCCATCGGCGATGTACTGCGGCGTATGCCCGGTATTGATGTGTCGCAAAGCGGCAAAATCCAGTATCAGGGCGAGGACATAAACAAATTCTACATCGAAGGCTCCGACCTGCTTGGCGGCAAATACGGAATAGCGACCAACGGAATCAGCCATGATGATGTCGGGGCTGTCGAGGTCATGGAGAACCATCAGCCCATGCAGGTACTTTCAGACATTTCGTTTTCCGACAAGGCGGCAATTAACCTCAAACTCAAAAACAAGGCGAAAGCCACATGGAGTTTTCACGGCGATGCCGGAGGAGGCTGGTCATGGCAACCCGAGGGCGCGATATGGGACGGAGAACTGTTCGCTATGGCGGCAATGCCGGGATTCCAAAACATAACTACTTTCCGCACCAACAACACCGGCGAAGACCTCTCGGCATCAAACACCGACTTCTTCGCCGACCGTCGCGGCACAGGGTTGAGCCAATACATCAGCGTAGGACTGCCCGGTGTGCCGTCGCTTGACAGTAAACGCACCCTTTTCAACCGTTCTTTCCTCGTTTCGACGAACAACCTCTGGAAACTCGGACGCGGCGAGTTCAAGGCGAACATCGACTACTCCTTCAACCGCGTTACCGCCGAAGCATCGAACATCACCACATATTTTCTTGACGAGGGCAACCGCGTAATCACCGAGAACCGCGACGGCACGGAACATACCCATTCGCTCAGCGGCAAGTTCATCTACGAGCTGAACCAAAAGACCGCGTTCATCAATAATACCTTGCAGACAAACATCGACTGGAATGACATAACCCTGCGCACCACCGGCTCGATACCGAACACGCAGACCGCCGACTTGCCGGACTATTATGTCAGCAACCGATTCAAGATGATACAGCGCTTTAAGGATAAACATCTTGTAACATTCCAAAGTGTGAATGAATGGGAGACGCTGCCGCAGACACTGCGTGTCAGTGGAGAGCGGAGTGGGGAGAGTGGAGAGGTCTTTCTGCAAAGTGTAAAAGACCATGCTTTCCTGACCCACGAAAGCGCGGCATACGCATTCTCGCTCAAAGGCATTACCATAAGCCTTGAAGGTGGCATCAAAGGCTACTGGCGGTCGATGAACTCCGAACTGCCCGATTTGCCACAGGAACTACCCGGGCTGACCGAAAACATCATACACACAAATTCGTTCACTGTCTATGCCACTCCAAAGCTCGAATACTGGGTGCACCGGGTCAACCTATCGCTCAATCTCCCTTTAAGCTATGCGCATTATTCATTTGACAAGGCGATAGCCAACCGCGACGAGATATATTTTTCGCCAACTATGAGCCTCAACTGGAAGCCGAACAACCGATTCTCCGGGACTGTGCGTGGCAGCGTTGGCCGCTCGCCTATGAACCTCAACCTCATTCATCCGGGACTGATAATGACCAACTACCGAACACTGAAATCAGGCGTCGATAATTTCTATAACTCTACCTCGCAGTCGGTGTCGGCAAATTTTCAATATAAGCACACCCGCCACGGACTCTTTGCAAACGGTATGGTTCTGCATTCCTGGAGCCATCTGCCTTATACGCTGTCGCAGCAGTTTTATGGCGACTATGCCGTTTACAGTTATTCAGATGCAAATAACGACAGCAAATCACTGTTTGCATTGGGCAGTATGGGCAAGACACTCGACTTCATGCGCGGAAGCTGCAACATCAATGGTTCGTACAACCGCAACGAATCGCGGCTGTTCTCGCAGCAACAGTCTGTGCAGTCGGTCAGCGACGGCTGGAGCGTCGGAGGGAAAATCAACGGCTCTCCCTGCCGGTGGTTCAGCTTCGACTATGCCATCGAATATTCGGACAGTCGCCTGAAGATGAATGGCGCATCTGCTCCGTGGCTGTCATCAATGACAAATGAACTGAACATTACTTTTACGCCACACTCAAAATGGGAATGGCAGTTAAGCGGCGAGCATTACCGCAACGAACTGACCGTGGGCACATACAAGAACATCGTGATGCTCGACACCAAGCTCATCTTCAAGCCGTCGAAGCGCATTGAACTGTCCGCATCGCTCACCAACATCCTCAACAAAGCTCATTATAACTACACCACATATTCGCAACTTTCTTCCCTTGAGAGCCAACGCTCGCTCCGTGGCCGTCAGTTGCTTTTCTCAATAACCCTCAGAAAATAAAATCACACCGATATGAACAGAATAGTTACATTCCTCACAATGTGCGTTGTAGCGATAGCCACAATGGCACAAAACAAAGCCGAAATCATAGTAAGCTACGACTATATCAAGCCGACTACAAACGGCAAAACCTCAAACACTAAAATGACACTGTTGGCCGCGCCGACAGAGGCCAAGTATTTCAATGACATGAGTCTTTGGGTGGACTCGCTGAAATCTACTCCGGAAGGCAACGCCCAATACATGGAAATTTTCCAGAAATCATGTATGACCGTCGAACCCGACGGCTCTGTATCGTTTGACCTGACCAAAGGGCCGGTGAAAAGTGTCAGCACCTACGTATTCACAAATCCGACTGACGGCACACTTACTGCTTACGACAAATTTGGCGATGACCTCGGCTATTACACAGAACCTCTGACTGAACAGCAGTGGACTGTGGTTGAGGACTCAACAGCGACTGTTATCGGTTACCAATGTTTTATGGCCGAGAGCGACTATCACGGCCGGCATTGGCGGGCGTGGTTCGCTCCGGAGATTCCAATGCCTTACGGCCCGTGTAAACTTCATGGCCTCCCCGGACTTATTCTCAAAGCCGAGGCAGACGGCGGATTCTCGTTCACCGCTACGGGCATTGAAAATACCAATCGGATTATCACGCCGATATACCTCAAAGACTACTACTCAAAAGTCAACCGTAAGGATGCCATGAAGAATGCAGAATACAGTGTAAACAACCATGAAGCCATAATGAACGCGCAAGGTCAAAGCGTTAAGATTTACGCTCTTGACGAAAACGGCAATAAAGTGGAAGTGCCCAAATTCGACGGGCTGAAACACAGCATTGAACCCGATTACAAGCAGAAATGAAAAATTTGATTATTCCAATTATCCTTTGTGTTGTGGCAATAGCGGCAAACGCACAGTCAAAAGCCGACATTGAGGTCAGCTACACTATGACTTCTCCAAACATGCGAACCGGCAAATTGGGAGACAGTACGCATCAGTACATCCTCTTAGCCAATTCCGCGGAGTCAAAATTCTACTCGCCTCGGACAGAACAAATCGACTCGCTTTGCTCCACGCCCGATGGCGAAGCCAAATTCAAGGAGATACAACGTGCGGCAGCTCTCTCAGGAAACTTTGATGACATTCCACGCAGGGATGGCTCGATGTATGTTGTTAGGTCAGCAGGTGATAATGTAATGAAAGTGTACGACACAGCCGGAATGGAGCAATATGTCGTGGAAGAACCTATTGAAAACATAGATTGGACTCTCGTTGAGGATTCTGTAAAAAACGTGCTTGGCTACGATTGCATCATGGCAACCGCCGATTATCACGGACGCAAGTGGACGGCATGGTTCACGCCTGAAATCCCACTGCAAACCGGCCCGTGGAAGCTTGCCGGGCTTCCCGGACTTATCCTTGAAGCCGTTGCCGACAACGGCGTTTATTCCTTTGTGGCAACCGGCATACAGAACACCGACCGTCAAATTCTCCCGGTATATCTGTCTGACCGATATGAGAGGGTAAGCCGTAAGGATTTTTTAAAAGCCCAACGCTCATTCCTTGACAATCCTCTCGGACAAATCAACGCAAAATACGGGGATAAGGGTATGGTGGTCAGTGGCGATGTCAAATTCGCCGACGCGTCCACAGTGGACCTTATTGAAACGGACTATCATAACAAATAAGTAAGAATATAACCAAAAAGGCACCACAAATCACACAACTATTTATTCTTTGCAAATGTTATAATAGCATAAATAACGAATCAATAAAATTCTTACAGTTATGAAAAGTGTTAATCTCAATTATTGGGGCCATTCCAAATATTGGTGGATAGTGCTCCTTGTTGGTGTTCTAATGGTTATATCCGGCTTTGCATACTGGTTCTGGCCGGTACAGGGCTATGCCGTAGCCTCAATCATTTTTGGCTGGCTGCTTGTGCTTGCAGGTATAGTACAGCTGTGCGTGTCGGCCGGAGCCGACCGTCCCACAGGATGGGGATGGTGGCTGTTCGGAGGTGTCATTGACCTGTTTATCGGATTCATGCTTGTGCGCAGCGTAGTGCTTTCAGAAGCAGTGCTCCCGTATTTCCTCGCCATCATATTCATGTTCTGGGGCATCAGTGCCATATTCGGGTCGGTAAGCGGCCGCAAACGCAAGTACTGGTGGATAGAACTGATCAACGGCATCCTGCTTATGAGCATCGGATTCCTGTTCATTGAAGCCGGTTGGGTACAGGATATGTGGATGGTAAGTTTCATCACCTCCATAGCATTCATTTACTGGGGCTTTTCAATTGCCATGGTATCGTATGAAATGCGTCCCGTAAAGCAATAATATTATTTGACTTCAGATTATGCAGCCATCGGATTTGCGCAATAATCCGATGGCTGCAATGTTAAAAATCGTGTATCGCAGTATTTTAAATCAGTTTTACACTATATTTGCTAAACCATTGACTAATTTTAAAGTCTAAACACATAAATAACTGAATTTTTCACCAAACAAAACGGTGCGTAAATATGAACAGATTTAAAATATTCACTTTAATAGCCGGCATGGTTCTTGGATGCGCGGCCTCGGTGTCTGCTCAGGACTACGAAGACGATATCTATTACAACCCCGATAAGGCCAAGAAGAGTGCTCCAACTGCACCCAAAACATACAACAACGCAAACAATTACCAGCGCACAGGTGTGACCGGTGCTTATCCGAGCGCCGACACATATAGCCAGGGTGCACAGTCGCAACGCTCAATAAGCGTGGACGATTATAACCGCCGTGGCATTTTTGCCAATGACAGTGCCAAATCGCAGGTTGAAAACACGCCGGATTTTGCCTATACACGCCGTATAGAGCAATTCTACAATCCGGATATTGTGACCTCATCCACGGATCCGGAATTAGCGCAGTATTATTACAGCGAGCCTGCAACAAGCGTCAACATTATAGTCAATAATCCTTACCCTTCCTACTGGGGTTATCCATATTACGGCAGCGCATGGGCGTGGGCCAATCCCTATTATAATTATTGGGGAATGTGGGATCCGTGGTATGGTCCGAGCTGGAGTTGGAACTGGAGCTGGAATTGGGGCTGGAATTATCCCTACCGTCCCGGTTGGAGCTGGGGCTGGGGTCCCGGCTGGGGCTATCGTCCGGGTTGGGGCTGGGCAGGAACGGTTCGTCCCAACCGTCCGTCAGGCAACATCCGTCCGGGCTACAATACCGGCACAGGGAACAGACGCCCGGGATATTCCCGTCCCGGCTACGGCACATCCCGACCCGGCAATAACGGGTACTCCCGCCCGGGTTACAATACCGGCAATTCAGGATATTCCCGTCCGGGTTCATCCGGGAACAGCGGCTACTCACGCCCCGGTACATCCAACAACGGGTATTCACGCCCGAGCAACAGCGGCAATTCATACCGTCCCGGTGGTAGCTCTACCGGTTCCTACCGCAGTGGCGGCAGCGGATATTCCCGTGGCGGTGGCGGCTTCAGCGGCGGCTCATCACGCGGTGGTGGCAGCGGACGCGGGCGTCATTAATCATATCGCTTATAACCATTTTTTTTAATACTCTCTCCTCAACATCTCTTTCATTGTTTAACAAACATCACTCACTATGAATATTCGCATCCTTTCTGCCATAGTGGCCACGCTTCCTGTTCTGGCGTACTCACAGACAGCAATTGACGCTTTTCAGCTATCACATTCCGACCTGCGCGGTACGGCCAGATACATGTCGATGGGCGGAGCATTCGGTGCTCTCGGCGGCGACCTGTCAACCCTCAACAACAACCCCGGCGGCATAGGGTTATACCGCAAGAGCGAATTGGGTGTGACCCTCAACATAGAGGCTTCCTCCATCAAGAGCGCCACATCAATAATGACACAGTCCACCAGCCAAACCAAAGTGAGTGTGCCTAATTTCGGTTATGTGGGTGCGGCATGGCTTGGCAATGATGTGATGCCTTATTTCACATGGGGCGTATCGTACGGACGAATCGTGAACATGAACCGCCGCTATAAGGGGCAGGCCCGCATGAACGGGTCGCTATACAATTATGTGGCCCAATATTCCGACGGCTATACCTCAAATCAGCTATCGGCTGAGGGCACAGACAACGGAGGTTACAGCAGTCCTGACTACATACCATGGCTCAGTATTCTGAGCTACAACGGCATGGCTATCAATCCTATCGGGAGCACGAGCCAATATCAAGGCCCATGGCAGAACGATCATGTCAACTCCAACGGTGACCGCACACCATCAACAGGCATAAGCGAGTTTGATGTGGATGAGCATGGATATGTGGATGAATATGCCATAGATTTTGGCGGCAACATCATGAACACGGTATATTGGGGCATGGGATTCGGCATAACCGATATTGAGCTTACGCAGAACACTCATTATACCGAAGATATCAAAAATGCAGTGATAATGGACCCCACTGCGGAACTCGGAGATCTTAAGATAGGCAACGCCAATACGACACTGTCAAACTACAAACATATTGACGGTACGGGATTCAACTTCAAGTTAGGAGTGATAGTTCGCCCCATCAACGCATTGCGTATCGGCTTTGCGTTTCACACACCTACCTATTACAACATCAATCAGTCATCGGGTGCGGATTTGAATTATGATTACACATTCTTCAACCCTGACGGCCATAACATAAACTACTCCGGCACTCCCAATGAGTACCGTTCGTGGAAACTGCGCACCCCATGGCGCATGCAGGTGAGCGCAGCCGGCATCATAGGCACATCCGGCATCATCAGTATGGAATACGAGTACCGTCCCTACCAGAACATGAATCTCCGCTCAGATTATGGCGATGAGCTTACAAATTACAACCAAGACATCAAAACATACTACAAAGCTGCCAACATACTGCGATTCGGAGCCGAATACCGCATATTGCCGCAACTGAGCATAAGAGCAGGTTATGTGCATGAATCCACCCCTACCGGCATAGCCATAAGCAACAATGAGGTTACGGTTTATACCTCAAATCCTGACGACACGGGTACCAATCCTGCATATACTCTTGACAACAGCACGCAGTACATTACATGCGGACTGGGATACCGCTACAAGAATTTTTCTATTGACGCAGCATACGTGTATAAACACCGTACGAGCGAATACCATTCGTTCACACCCAACGATGCGTTTGACACTGCAGGGCTGACGGCGACTCCCTATCAGGCAAAACTCACAGAGAATTACAACAATATAGTGCTCACAGCCACATTACGTTTCTAATTCGCAATACATTATATACGCAGGCGGTGCCAACAGGCATCGCCTGCTGTTGTATGAACGGATGAGAATGGTGGCATGAAGCCAACAGCAACAAATTGCAAGACAATGGCTGTTTTTGTGGATTTTTTGACATAACAGTTTTGTCGGTGATGAACTTTGTGTAACTTTGCAATACAAATCAGATATTCTATCCGTTTTATATGCCAAAGATTTCACAGCGCGGCGAACTGATGCCCGCTTCTCCTATACGCAAGCTCGTGCCATTGGCAAATGCGGCCAAGGCCCGAGGCATCAAAGTGTATCATCTCAATATCGGTCAACCGGACCTGCCCACTCCTGAGGAGGGACTGAATGCGTTGAAACATATTGACCGCAAAGTGCTTGAATACAGTCCATCGGAAGGACTGCTTTCGCTTCGTGAGCGCCTTGCAGACTATTATCACAGATTCAAAATAGATGTGTCGGCCGATGACATAATAGTAACCACCGGAGGATCGGAAGCCGTGCTGTTTGCATTCATGGCATGTCTTGACCCGGGAGATGAAATCATTGTGCCGGAACCGGCATATGCCAACTATATGGCGTTTGCCATATCAGCCGGGGCAAAAATCGTTACCATACCGTCAACCATAGACGAGGGATTTGCGCTGCCTCCTATCGAGGAATTTGAGAAGCTCATCACCCCCCGCACCAAAGGCATACTGATCTGCAATCCCAATAACCCTACCGGATACCTCTACACACAAAAGGAGATGAACCAGATTCGGGACATAGTGAAGAAATATGACCTGTTTCTGTTCTCTGACGAAGTGTATCGTGAATACTGCTATACCGGGGCACCCTATATCTCGGCATTTCACTTGCCTGGAATAGAGGAACAGGTGGTGCTCATTGACTCAGTGTCAAAACGCTACAGTGAGTGCGGCATACGCATCGGAGCCATCATCACCAAGCACAAAGAGCTGAAAAAGAATGTGATGAAATTCTGTCAGGCGCGTCTCAGCCCCCCATTGCTGGGCCAGATAGTGGCAGAGGCATCAATAGGGGCCAGCCAAGAGTACATGCTTATGACCTATAACGAATATGTGGAACGCCGCAAATTTCTCATTGACGGCATCAACCGCATACCCGGATGCTACTCCCCTATACCCATGGGAGCATTCTACACGGTGGTAAAGCTGCCGGTTGACGATGCTGACAAGTTCTGCCAATGGTGTCTGAGCGAATTTTCCTATGAAGGGGCCACAGTGTTCATGGCACCGGCATCGGGCTTCTACACCACTCCGGGACTGGGCCACAATGAAGTGCGCATGGCATACGTGCTCAATAAAGAGGACCTTGCGCAGGCTCTAAAAGTGCTGGCCGAAGCCTTGAAAGCATATCCGGGCCGCACACACGATGAGGACTGAGCTGTTTATAAGCCGACGGATGGCCCTTAAGAGCGAAGGGTCACGCCGCATGGCCGTGGGAGTGACCGTTGCGGTAACAGGTATGGCACTTGCCATCGTTATCATGATGGTGAGCATAGCTGTAGTGATAGGTTTCAAGCAGGAGATACGCTCAAAGGTGAGCGACTTCAATTCACAGATAATGCTGTATCCGGCAGAGGCTTACTCTCCCGACCATGAAAATCCGGGCATAAGACTGTCGGACACCCTGCAATCCATTATCAAAAGGACTGTGCCTGAAGCAGAGATAACGCTGGCTATGCGCCGTCCGGCGATATTCAAGACCGACACATCATTTCAAGGCATCATACTCAAAGGGATGAGCACCGGCGAGAGCTATGATTTCATAGCCGACAATCTGGTGCAAGGCACTATGCCTCCCGATCATCCTGACAGCCTAAATTATGTAACCATCTCAACCTCCACAGCAAGCGCACTGAACGTGAAGGTGGGAGAAAAGCTCATAACACATTTTCTGCACAACAACAATCTGCGCACCCGCGCACTCAAAATAAGCGGCATTTACAATACTCATTTTTCAGATTTTGACGGCATGTATGCCTTTACGCCGCTTGCCATGCTGCAGCGCCTTGCGCATGTTGACTCAATAACGGGAAGCGTGGTGGAGATAAGCGGGCTTGACGATTCGCAAGTGGACCAAGCCACATCGGAGATACATGACGCATTGCTGCGCCAACTCACAGAGCATCCCGGGGAGACTCCTCTATATGTAATTGACAATGTACACCATACCGGCGCGGTATATTTCACATGGCTGTCATTGCTTGACACCAATGTGGTGGTTATACTGATTCTCATGGCTGTGGTGTCGGGATTCACCCTAATATCATGCCTGTTCATACTCATTCTGGAACGTGTGCGCATGATAGGATTGCTGAAAGCTATGGGAGCCACCAACGGATTTGTGCGCAGGATATTCATCTATATGGCGCAGCGCATAGTGGTGCGCGGATTGCTTATAGGCAACATAGTGGGGATTGGGTTGCTGCTGATCCAAAAATATTGTCATGTGCTGCCGCTTGATGCCGACGCGTACTATCTGGATTATGTGCCGGTGGAAATAGGCTGGTGGTGGATATTGCTGCTCAATATCTGCGCCATAATACTGTCGTGGCTCATTCTCATCCTCCCGTCGCAGGCCATAGCGCGATTGTCACCCGCAGAATCAATGCGCTATGAGTAAATCTTTTTTGGCACGACTTTTGTTTATACATTGATGTTTATTATTTTTGTACTTATTTTTTCATCACATATATGACTGAAAACAAAGATATAGTAAAATTAATAACCGAAGGTATTCAAGAACGTAAAGGAAGGGGAATAACGCATATCAACCTCTCCGGCAACGAGAGTGCCGTAACCTCTCATTTCATTATCTGCCAAGGCACAAGCACCATGCAGGTTAGTGCCATAGCCGACAGTGTGCGCGAATATCTGCTTGAGCATGCAGGGCGCAAGCCGTACAATTACGATGGCTATCAGAACTCAGAATGGATAGTGATAGACTATGGCGATGCACTTGTGCACGTGTTTATGCCCGAAACGCGCCAACGCTACAACCTTGAAGAGTTGTGGAGCGATGCTCCGGTGGAGGAAATCCCCGATCTTGACTAACTTACCTTTCGATATTTCACTTATAATCCCTATCCCCCATGGTTCAAAAACCACAACCCAAAAAGCCTGTTATCCGATTCAGCCTGTACTGGATGTACGCCATCATAGTACTGGTGCTCGCAGGCATGCTGTATATGGATAATAATGCCGAAACAAAAAGAGTGGACTACACACGCTTTGAACAGCTTGTGCGCAACGGCAGTCTGGAAAAGATTGTAGTAGTGAAAGGCAGGGACCTTGCTGAAGGTTATCTGACCCCTAAGGCCGCCAAACAGGAGTTTCCGGACTACAAGGGAAATGAAGGCGTAAAATACAAAGTCACCGCCGATACACCGTCAGCGACCAAATTTCAGGACATGATAGACTCGTTGCCGGAAGACAAACGTCCGACAGTGGAATACGAAAAATCAAGCGAAGTATCATCCTATTTGTGGACCTTCGGCCCGGTGATTCTGCTCATAGCCTTCTGGTTCTGGGTGATGCGGCGCATGAGCGGAAAAGACAACGGTACCGGCGGAGTGTTCTCAGTGGGCAAGTCCAAGGCCAAGATATTTGACAAGGATGGACCCATTCAGGTTACATTCAAGGATGTGGCGGGATTGTCCGAAGCCAAGACCGAAATAGAGGAGATTGTGGAGTTTCTTAAAAATCCGCAACGCTATACCAATCTGGGCGGCAAAATTCCCAAGGGCGCACTTCTTGTAGGCCCTCCGGGAACAGGTAAAACCCTATTGGCCAAAGCAGTGGCAGGAGAGGCAAATGTGCCGTTTTTCTCCATGTCGGGTTCAGATTTCGTAGAAATGTTTGTTGGAGTAGGAGCATCGCGCGTTCGCGACCTTTTCCGTCAAGCCAAGGAAAAAGCACCGTGCATAGTGTTTATTGACGAGATAGACGCAGTGGGCCGTGCTCGCGGAAAGAACCCCAATATGGGAGCCAACGATGAACGTGAGAACACACTGAACCAGCTTCTGACAGAGATGGACGGTTTCGGGACCAACAGCGGCGTGATAATACTTGCCGCGACCAACCGCGCCGACATTCTTGACAAGGCATTGCTGCGTGCCGGGCGTTTTGACCGTCAGATATATGTAGATCTGCCGGATCTTAATGACCGTGTGGCAATATTCAATGTGCATTTGCAGAAAATCAAGACCGATGACACTGTGGATGTGGATCTTCTTGCACGCCAGACACCCGGTTTTTCAGGTGCAGACATAGCTAATGTGTGCAATGAGGCAGCACTTATTGCAGCGCGCCACAACAAAGAGTCAGTAGGACGCCAAGATTTCATAGATGCCGTTGACAGAATAATAGGCGGCCTTGAAAAACGCTCCAAAATCACCACCGACGAAGAGAAACGCTCCATAGCGATACATGAAGCGGGGCATGCTACTGTGTCATGGTTTCTGCGCTATGCCAATCCGCTAATCAAAGTTACCATAGTACCTCGCGGCAAAGCCCTTGGAGCCGCATGGTACCTGCCTGAAGAACGTCAGATCACACCCACGCAGGCGCTTCTTGACGAAATGTGCGCCACACTTGGAGGGCGTGCCGCCGAGGAGGTATTTCTGGGGCATATATCCACCGGCGCAGCCAACGACCTTGAGCGCGTGACCAAGCAGGCATACGCCATGGTGGTATATTACGGCATGAGCGACAAGCTACCCAATCTGAGCTATTATGACTCCACGGGTCAGGACTACGGTTTCTCCAAGCCTTACAGTGATGACCGCGCCAAGATGATAGACCAAGAAGTGTCGCGCATCATCAACGAGCAATATGAACGTGCCAAGGCGATTCTGCGCGAGCATGCACAAGGACATGGGCAGCTTGCAGAAACTCTTATTCAGCGTGAAGTTATTTTCACGGAAGATGTGGAGAAAATATTTGGCAAACGCCCGTGGGTGTCACGCACAGACGAGATACTTGCAGCCAATGAAAAGGCAAACAAAGCACTGCCTTCCAAATCAGACACTACGGAAAGTTCTGACACTACCGATACCAATGATGATAAGGAAGTGAACGACGATAAGGGGGCTGATACGGCAGATGGCGAGAAATCAGGGGAACAGGATTCCGCAGACACTCCCCCGCCATTCAATGGGGTGAAATAGACGCCAAAATTATATTTTTCATAAATAAACCAACGCCTGCTGACGGGATATACGTGTCGGCAGGCGTTGGTGTTTATTTTAGCTGAAGGGGAGCTTAGAAGTTGTAACCGAGACTAAAGGTAACTCTATTTTCATGAAATTTGAGATCTGAGGTATTTGCCATGTTCAGCATACCGACTCCGCCGCTAACTCCGAAATATAAGTGCTGATATGAAATTCCGGCTCCGAATCCCCACAGTAAATTAACACGGTTCATTGATCCATTATCACCGTAGAGACTTTCATTTATTTTAACGTATTGGCCTTTGTCATATTCTTTTCCGATGAAACATACATCCAACTCGGGACCGGTGAAAACGAAAAGCTTTATGTCTTGCGTAAAATCAAAATGGTAACCGGCCATGATAGGAATACGCATACCGAACTTGCGAACCGAAACACTGTTAAGAATACCGTTTGTAAGATACTTAACCAATCCCTTCTTTGCTGAATAGGTGTCAAAATAAAGTTTCAGGCCGGGTTCAATATAGAAATTTGCAACAATAGGGCCATTAAATATACCTCCTACTTCAACGCCGCCACCATTTTTGAACAGACTAAAATCTACATCATCAGAAGTAAGTTTGCCGGGACATGTGAGGTTACCTCCGACACGAATACCAAAATAAGCTTTATTGTCAGGATTGTTGACGATGCTGTTTTGTGCAGCCATTGAAAAACATCCCATGACAATCAACATTGCTGAAATCAGAATTTTTTTCATCTCAATACTTTTTAGTTCCCGTTGGCCGAAGGGTTAATTAATATATAAGAATACGCGAGCCAACCATGCCATATCGCAATCATGAGGGTGCTGAGGATTACAAAATGAGCATGACGCATCTCCTCTTTTTTAGTCAATGTTTATTTCTGCCTCACACATTTCTTTGTACTCAAGCCATTCGGGGTCATTCTCGCAATAGATATTCAGCGGGAGCACCGGAAATTTCTCCAACGCTTCATTCAGCTTTCGCCCAAAGATGTGTGTGGAGAGGGTGTAGAATATCCAGTTGCGCTCATCGTCACCGGTGAATATCCCGGTCAAGACTGCCACGGGGTCCTTGGCGAAACAAGAGGTAAGGGCATCCTGCACTTCCTCCATTAGAGTGGAGGTAGGCACATCGGGCATGCCAGAAGCATCACCGTCGTAGCGCCACGTTACCTCAACCCGGATATTGAATTTGGGATTATCCATCCATTTCTTCACATCTTTGCGGCCAGTGACCATTATCAGTCGCCCGCTATCGCTTTGAGTAGGTGCCGTCCACCATGTTTGCTGCTCGCTCATATACAGTTGTAGTTTAATAATTATTCATAACTTTCGCCACAAATATTTGGCTCTTTCGTGCCAAGTGGCTATTTTTGTACAAAAGTAATTGTAAAAATCCAAGAACCATATTTTTCACAATGGAAATAAAAGGAAAAATCATTCTCGCCCTTCCGGAAATGTCGGGCACATCAAAAAACGGCAACGCATGGAAGAAACGCGAATATGTACTGGAGACCCAGGAAACTTATCCCAGAAAAGTGCATTTTGACTTTTTCGGCGATCGAGCCGACCAATATCCCCTCAACGTGGGCGACGATATAACCTTGTCGTTTGACATTGAAAGCCGCGAATACAACGGACGCTGGTACACCAGCATACGAGGATGGAAAGCCGAGAAATCAGGGGCTGCCGCTCCAGCCGGCGGTATGGATGCCGGAATGCCAGTTCCCCCGCCAGCCGTGGAACTCCCTGCAGCCGACCCCACCGACGACCTTCCTTTTTAAATAAAGAAACAACCACCTTCTACACGGAACTCATACCCTGACATCACAACCGGCATGAGTTCCGTTTTTGCTAATATACAATCTATTACATCACATTTTTGCCATGAATTTACGTTATACAACCGTTGCAGCCGCCATGCTCGCGACCTCCATGGGGACCTATGCAGCGACGGAAATCCAAGATCCGGACAGAAATTCAACTTACACCCCTACTCCGGAAATACTTGAGGCGCGTCAGGAGTTTGCCGACGCAGGATTCGGCATATTCCTGCATTGGGGCATATACTCAATGTTCGGGCAAGGAGAATGGTACCTGAACTCCAATGTAAATGCCAAGGAGTATGCGAAAGCGGCACGAGGATTTTATCCCGCACGATTCAATGCAGCCGAATGGGTCAGCGCTATCAAGGAATCTGGGGCCAAATACATATGCTTTACCTCACGCCATCATGACGGATTCTCAATGTGGCACACAAAACAATCGCCGTACAACATAGTGGATGCCACCCCTTTCAAACGCGATGTAATCAAAGAGCTTGCAGACGAATGTCACAAACAGGGCATAAAGCTTCATCTCTACTATTCACATATAGACTGGACCCGCGAAGATTATCCGTCGGGGAGAACAGGGTTGTACACCGGACGCGACTCAACAAAACGCAACTGGCCCAAGTATTATGAATTCATGAACGCACAGCTCACAGAACTGCTTACAAACTATGGCGATCTGGGAGCCATTTGGTTTGACGGATGGTGGGACCACGATGAGGATTCGATACCTTTCAACTGGCAACTTCCCGAGCAGTATGCCATGATTCACCGTTTGCAGCCACACTGTCTGGTTGGCAACAACCACCATCAAACACCTTATCCGGGCGAGGACATACAGATATTTGAACGCGACATTCCGGGACAAAATTCGGCAGGGCTCTCAGGACAGGACATTTCACAGCTGCCTCTTGAAACATGCCAAACCATGAACGGAATGTGGGGCTATAAAATCAAGGACCAGGATTATAAAGATGTGAAAACACTCATCCATTATCTCGTGAACACCGCAGGAATGGGCGCAAACCTGCTGCTCAACATCGGTCCGCAGCCATCGGGTGAACTTCCGGAAGTGGCTGTCAGCCGCCTTAAGGAGATGGGTCAATGGATGAAAAAATACGGCGAGACCATCTACCGCACCACAGGCAGCGATTTTCCCGCCCAAACATGGGGCACCACCACCCGCAGGGGAAACACTCTGTTTGTACACGTACTTGCCGCCGACTCCGCCGACATACATCTGCCACTCGCATGCAAGGTGAAGAGTGCCAAGGAATTTGAATCGGGCAAAAAAGTGCGCTATACCACCCACAAAAACAAGGGTGGAGTGACCTTGCACCTTGATTCCGTGCCCACGGCCATAGACCATATCATAGAACTTGAAACATCGGTCAAATAATGACACCGCAACTTGAAATATGCGCAGCTGACATGCACAGCGTGCATGCGGCGGCAGATGGAGGGGCCAACCGTGTGGAACTATGTTCCGGTCTTGCCGAGGGTGGAATGACTCCGTCAGCAGGATTTGTGGCAGCCGCGCTGAAAACGCCCGGAATAAAAGTGCATGTGCTCATACGCCCGCGTCCGGGGGATTTTCTCTATGACGATGAGGAGGCAGGCATAATGCTCCATGACATAAAAACAATGCGCGAACTTGGCGCAGACGGAGTGGTGATAGGTGCGCTGACCCCGGACGGGGATGTTGATATGGCATTGTGCAGAAAACTGGTGAGTGAGGCCGGCGACATGAGCATAACATTTCACCGCGCATTTGATCTGGTGAGATCTCCCAAAGAAGCTCTTGAAGACATCATACAACTCGGATGCCACAGAGTACTGACTTCGGGATGCGCAGCTTCAGCACAGGAAGGCGTGGAGATGCTGGAGTGCTTACAGCAACAGGCAGGAGAACGCCTGACAATACTCGCCGGTGGCGGCGTGTCACCCTCAAATGCAGCCGAAATAATGAAAAAGGGCGGCGTACATGAGCTGCATGCCTCTGCCCGCGCTCCTCTTGCCAGCGGCATGCGACACAAGCATCAGGGGGTGTCGATGGGCGCCGCCGGGACCGATGAATATACACGCCTGACCACCGATACAGATATTGTGAATCAAATAGCGCATGCCATGCGCACAAACCAATAATTATGAATATCAGATTTACAGCCATAGCTCTCGCCGCAGCATTTGTGCTAAGTGCCAACGCACAGATTGCCGACAACGCAGTGCGCGAGGATTTTGAAGCGCGCACATCGCAACTCACAGACAAGGCTCTGCTGGATGTGTTCTCACGCACCCTTACGCCGGAACAGCGCGATGCACTTATGGTGCTCTATGCCTATATGCCGTTGCCTGACATCACTGACCATGATGCCGATTTCTATCTGACCAACGTAAACACCACGCTTCAGGCCCGCAAAGAGATGCCGTGGGGCGCAAAGGTGCCGGACCGTGAGTTCCGTCATTTTGTATTGCCGGTGCGCGTCAACAACGAATCACTTGATCTTCACCGACCGATATTCTACAACGAGCTTAAAGACAGAGTCAAAAACCTGTCAATGCGTGATGCCATACTTGAAATCAACCACTGGTGTCACGAAAAAGCCACCTATCAGCCATCGGATGCCAGAACTCATGCTCCGCTGGCTACAGTGTACACCGCCATAGGACGCTGCGGCGAAGAATCCACATTCACGGTAGCCGCCCTGCGTGCAATGGGAATACCGGCTCGTCAGGTATATACCCCGCGTTGGGCGCATACCGACGACAATCATGCTTGGGTAGAAGCCTGGGCAGACGGCAAATGGTATTTTCTTGGCGCTTGTGAACCAGAACCGGTGCTGAACCTTGCATGGTTCAATGCGCCGGCCTCGCGCGGAATGCTGATGAACTCGCGTGTGTATGGCCGCTATGACGGACCGGAAGAGAAGCTGCTTCAACAGCTCAATTACACCGATATTAATGTGACGTCAAATTATGCTCCTGTTGACACCACTCATGTGACGGTGCTCAACAGTGACGGCACACCGGCCGAAAACGCATACGTGACATTCAGGCTGTACAATTACGGAGAGTTTTATCCGATAGTCGGAAAGGTCACTGACTCCAAAGGGCATGCCGAACTCATTACCGGCCTTGGAGACCTGATAGTGTGGGCCGACAAAAAAGATGGATTCAGATTTACCAAAACCACGGTGGGCAAGGACAAAAATGTGACCGTAACACTGAGCAAAGAAGCCAAAAACGGAGTGCTGGAACTGGATGTAGTGCCTCCCGTACCGGGCAACAACCTCACACCTGTGACCGATGCGCAGGTGGCTGCCAATCAGGTGCGTCTGGCCTATGAGGATTCTATTCGCGGAGCGTATGCCGCCACATTTGCCACTCCAGAGGCTGCGGAAGCACTGGCCGCCGAACTTAATCTCAATGCGGAAGACATGAAGTATGTGATGAGCCATGCACGCGCCAATCATACAGTGCTGACGGAGTTTCTGCGTTCCACACCGCCTCATGACCGCGCCCGCGCCATGAGCCTTATCAAATCGCTGAATGTGAAAGATATAAGCGATGTGAAGCCGGAAATATTGGCTGACTGCATGACATCGCCCATCTATCCAACAGAGCTGTATGCCAATTATATACTTTCTCCACGCATCGACACCGAGGAGCTGACACCATTCCGCAAGGATTTCAACAAACATTTCCCTGCACAAATACAGAATGAGTTCAGAGCAAATCCGGTGAAATGGGTGAAATGGGTGGCAGACTCGATTGACGGAACGGCAGCGTGGTATCCCTCCACTACCCGCATGAACCCGTCATCCACCCTATCCTACCGCTACACTGCACCGATATCACGTGACATATTCTTTGTGGCAGGAGCACGCGCCATGGGAATTCCGGCGCGTATTGATCCGGTCACATACAAACCACAATTGGCAGACAGTAACGACCAGTGGACGGATGCCGATTTTACGGCACCAATGGAAGCTATTCCCACACCCAAGGGCAAGCTGCAGTTAACCTTTACAACCACCGGACGCATAGACGACCCGAAATATTACACCCAATTCACTTTGTCGAAACTTGACGGTGGCAGAGACCAACTGCTCTATTATCCTGAAGACGGCACATGGAGCTCGCTTTTTAAAGAACCGACAGAGGTTGAGGCGGGAGAGTACATGCTCGTTACGGGGCAGCGCATGGCCAACGGCAATGTGCTGTCAAGAATGGACTTCTTCAAGGTAGCACCCGACTCACTCACTGTGCGGCCACTCGTTATCCGTCAGGATTCCACCGATGTACAGGTGATAGGCAGCTTCAATGCCGAAAACCTGTATCACGACCAGAAGACCGGCACAGATAAATCGGTGCTTTCCACTACCGGACGCGGTTATTATGTGCTTGGCATACTCAAGCCCAACCATGAGCCTACCAACCATGCACTGCGCGACATAGCTGCTGTGGCTCCGGAGCTTGAAAAATGGGGACGCAGCATCATTCTGCTCTATCCGGATGCTGATCAGCTGCAACGCGCCGATGCATCGCTCATGAAGGGACTTCCCTCTACAGTAAGCCTCGGCACCGATATTAACGGGCAGTCGGCCAAAGAGATAACAGAGGCTATGAAACTTCCCAATTCTGATATGCCGATATTCATTATCGCCGATACGTTCAACCGCATTGTGTTCATCAGCCAAGGATATACCATAGGACTCGGAGACACGCTTATTGACACTATCCACAAGCTGGAACAGTAGCCATAACACACAAAAAATCCGGGAGGGTGCCTCAGTAAGAGACGACACCCTCCCGTTGTATTATAAGATTATGCGGCAGAAGGATTATACGTAACCGCGAATTATGCCACGCTTGGAGTTACGTACAAACAGAATTATTTCATCACGTTCCTTGGTAGCCGGCAGCTCGGCTTCAATACGCTCAACGGCATCGGTGTTGTTGAGTCCGGAAAGATACAGATAACGGTAGATTTCCTGAATGTCGCGTATAACCTCGGAGGTGAATCCGCGACGGCGAAGACCGATGGAGTTGACTCCTGCATAAGCAATAGGCTCACGGGCAGCCTTGACATAAGGAGGAATATCCTTGTTGACCAATGCACCACCCTGAATCATTACGTGAGGACCTATGTGGCAGAACTGATGAATAAGAGTGCCGCCACCGATTACTGCAAAGTTATCAACGACAACCTCACCGGCTATCTGAGTGGCATTGGATATAATCACGTTATCGCCAATCACGCAGTCATGAGCCACGTGGCTGTATGCCATTATCAGGCAATTACTGCCCACTACGGTTTTACCTTTGGCAGCAGTGCCACGGTTGACAGTAACACATTCGCGAATGGTGGTGTTGTCGCCGATTATAGCAAGAGTGTCCTCGCCCCGGAACTTGAGGTCCTGAGGTATGCCTGAAATCACCGCACCGGGGAATATGGTGCAATTTTTACCAATACGTGCACCTTCCATTATGGTGACATTGGAGCCTATGCGTGTGCCCTCGCCTATCTCTACATTCTGTTCGATAGTTACGAAGGGATCAATTACGACACTGGGAGCTATTTTGGCAGCGGGATGTATGTAAGCTAATGGTTGTTTCATTTCTAATGTTATTTGTTTTTTACTATCTGAGCCATGAATTCACATTCACTGACAATTTTTTCGCCCACAAAGGCGTATCCTTTCATCACGGCGCATCCGCGACGCAATTCAGTCATGAATGACACATGGAATATAAGAGTATCGCCCGGAACCACCTTATTGCGGAATTTCACATTGTCAATCTTCATGAAATATGTGGAATAGCGTTCGGGGTCATCAACAGTCGAGAGCACGAGGAGGCCACCGGTCTGGGCCATTGCCTCAATCTGAAGCACGCCGGGCATCACGGGTTCCTGCGGGAAATGTCCGGTAAAGAACGGTTCGTTGGCTGTGATGTTCTTCATGCCGACAATATAATTTTCACCTTTCTCAATGATTTTATCAACGAGCAAGAAGGGATATCGGTGCGGCAGAAGCTCACGGATGCGGAGGTTATCCATCAAAGGAGCCTTGTTGGGATCATAGAGCGGGGCCTGAATGTCCTGACGCTTGAGCTCCTTACGGATTTTCTGAGCAAACTTGGTGTTGATGCTGTGGCCGGGACGGGTAGCAATAACTTTGCCTTTTAAAGGACGGCCTATGAGAGCCAAATCTCCCATTATGTCAAGGAGTTTATGGCGGGCAGGCTCGTTTTCGCTGCTCAACGGAGTGGGCTGAATGAAGCCGAATTCGGTAACGTGCTTGTGAGGAGCACCCATAATGTCGGCGATGTGGTCAAGCTCGCTCTGATCCATGACTTTGTCATAAATTACAATAGCATTGTCGAGGTCTCCTCCTTTGATAAGATTGTTCTTAACGAGGGGCTCAATCTCGCGAACGAAGACAAATGTGCGGCTTGAAGCAATCTCCTTGGCAAAATCATCAAGGTTTTCAAGGGACGCATACTGATTGGCAAGCACGGGGCTGTCAAACTGTACCATGACATCCACAGAGAAATCCGAGTCGGGAAGCACAACAATGGATGCGCCGGTGTTTTCATCGCGCATGGATAATTTCTGCTTGACGATATAGAAATCTTTGTCGGCTTTCTGCTCCTCGGTGCCTACTTCCTGAATTTTTTCGGCATACTCACGTGCGCTGCCGTCAAGAATAGGAATCTCGGGACCATTGACACGGATAAGACAGTTATCAATGCCATAAGCATACAGAGCTGCAAGAGCATGCTCAATAGTGCTGACGGTAACTTCACCACGACCGATAACGGTGCCGCGAGTGGTTGAAATCACATTTTCAGCAAGCGCATCAATGACGGGCTGTCCGTCAAGATCCATGCGCTGGACTTTATATCCGTGATTTTCGGGAGCCGGGCAAAATTCGGCTTCAATCTGCATGCCGGTATGAAGACCTTTGCCATGCACCGAAAACGGTGATTTAAGAGTAACTTGTCGCATAATTACGCTTTATTTTTTCATGTTATTAATTTCTTTTTCAAGCTCGCGCACCGAAGCATAAAGTTCAGGCAAATTCTTGATATTCACAGCCTGACGCCCATACTCGCGCAAATCCATAGCAGGAGATCCGAACAAACGGGCACCGGGAGCTATGCTCTTTTGCGTGCCCGATTGCGCAGCAATCTGCGCACCATCGCCCACGGTAATGTGACCGGCAAGTCCAACCTGACCGCCAATCATGCAGTGAGCGCCGATGTGAGTGCTTCCGGCCACGCCTGCCTGAGCAGCCATGACAGTGCTTTCGCCCACAGTGCAGTTGTGTGCTATCTGGATGAGATTGTCGAGTTTCACGCCATTGGCTATGCGTGTGCTACCCATCATGGCGCGGTCGACGGTGGTATTGGCACCGATTTCGACATCATCGGCAATCTCTACGTTACCTATCTGAGGAATTTTGTCATATCTGCCGGCCACAGGAGCGAATCCGAAGCCATCGGCTCCAATCACTGCACCGGAATGAATGATGCAGCGTGCTCCTACCTTGCAACCATGATAAATCTTCACACCGGGATAGATAATTGTATCAGGACCGATGCTCACATTATCACCGAGATAAGCCTGAGGATAAATTTTGGCTCCCGGATCTATCTTACATCCCTTGCCGATATATGCAAAAGCCCCTACGTAAGCGTTATCGGGTATCTCCACGCCCTCGGCAATAAAACAAGGCTGCTCAATACCGGTGTAAACCGGTGTCATCATCTGCTGCACCATAGTGAGAAGATGAGCCACTGTGGCATAAGGGTCGTCCACACGAATCAGCGTTGCCTCCACCGGCTGCTCGGGCACGAAATCGCGCTTTACGAGCACAGCCGACGATTTGGTAGTGTATATGTAATGGATGTATTTGGGATTGGCCAAAAAAGAAATTGCACCGGGATGTCCTTCCTCAATTTTGGCAAAAGTATTGATTTTAACTTCTCCGTCGCCCTCCACGTTTCCGTTAACAAGGGCGGCTATCTGATTGGCTGAAAGCTCCATTTTAAGAGGTTGATTGTAATTAATGTGCAAAGTTGGCAAAAAAAATCCACTTTTTGGCTATTTACAGTCAAAAAGTGACATACCGGAGGCTTCAAGCCGTATTTTACCCTGTTTTAGCAGATGCCCAACTGCTTTTTTGAAATCTTTTTTGCTGCAGTGCAACTGGTCGCTTATGGCCATCGGCGATGATTTGTCGTCAAGATTCAAGAATCCGCCGTTCTGCTGCATGGCTGTTATGATGCGGTCGGCTATATTCTGAGAACGCTCCATGGCATCGCCACCGGCCACGAGGTCAATCTTGCCATCGCGACGCACTTTTGCCACATGCGCTTCCATAACCTCCCCTATTTCCAAAGGAGCATAGAGCGAAGTATGATACACCATGCCCTGATGCAGATTGTCCACTATGCACAGGTAGCCCTGATCGGTGCGCTTGTACACAAGAGCGCTGACTTTTTGACCACGTTTGTAGTCGGGAGGCACATTGCCAAGAAATTTTTCAATCTTCGCCGAGCAGGCAACCCTTTTGGAAGCATCGTCAAGATACAGATACACCAGACATTGCATGCCTACATTCATGCGCACTTTCTGCTCACGAAACGGGCATAGAATATCTTTCATCAATCCCCAATCAAGGAATGCCCCGATACGTGTCACGGCCACGACATCAAGAAATGCGAACTCCCCTACCTGAGCAAAAGGATGCTCGGTAGTGGCCACGGGCCTGTCCTCGGAATCAGTATATACAAACACTGACATTTTGTCGCCGACTTGCGGAACATCGGTAATGTATCGCGCAGGAAGGAGCACTTCGTTGCCCTCCTCATCAGCCAGATACAGGCCGAACTCCACAATTCGTGCCACTGTCAGCTCGTTTTGTTTTCCTATCTTCATCTGAATTTAGTTATGAGATTAGCAAAAGTAGCTAATATATTTGTAAATTTGCATCATTATGGATGAAATACTCAAATATTTTCCCGATTTAACCGAGCATCAGCGTCAACAGTTTGAGCTTATGGGAACACTCTACAGCGAGTGGAACGAAAAAATCAATGTGATTTCGCGCAAAGATATAGGCAATCTCTATGAGCGCCATATACTTCACTCCATGGCATTGGCAAAATTCGTCACGCCACTACCCGGCACAAGGATACTGGACCTTGGCACCGGAGGGGGATTTCCGGGCATACCGTTGGCAGTACTATGGCCTCAGTGCAAATTCCATCTCATAGACCGCATAGGCAAAAAGATAAAGGTAGCATCATCGGTGGCCGAAGGGATAGGACTTGAGAACGTGACTTTTCAGCATGGCGACATGGGAGAATGTCACGATAAATTTCATTTTGTAGTGAGCCGTGCAGTGATGCGTCTTGATGAACTTGTGAAACTGGTGCGGCGCAATATTTCCGCCCCCGACCGCAACGCTTTGCCTCCAGGATTGTTATGCTTAAAAGGCAAGGACCTTAACGATGAAATAGCCGCCGTGCGCCGTCCAGTGATAGAGGTGCCGCTGAGTGACTATTTTTCAGAAGAGTTCTTCGCTTCGAAATCATTAATTTACGTGGAGTTATGAAAATAGCGCGATTTGAGTTTAATTTGTTTGGTGTCAACACATATGTGGTGTGGGATGAAGCGACCAAACAAGCGGCGGTTATAGACCCGGGTATGCAAACCGATGCAGAAGCATTGCAACTGGATGAGTTCATAAAGGCACATTCACTCAATGTGACACACCTTATAAACACACATCTGCATATTGACCACACCTTGGGCAATGACCATATAATAAAACATTATAACCTTACAACGGAAGCGCATCAAGGCGATGCCACCCTTGGCTTGGGACGAGCAGAGCAGGCACGAATGTTTCACTTGCGCATGGCAGAACCGTCACCACTAAACATAGGCGTGAACCTGCATGACGGAGATGAGATAGCACTCGGAGCAGGCAAACTAAAAGTCCTTGAAGTACCGGGACATTCCCAAGGCTCAATAGCATTGTATGATGCAGCCGACAAATTTGTGATAACCGGCGACGCCCTGTTCAACGGATCAATAGGCCGTACGGATTTACCCGGCGGGAATCATCAGCAGCTCGTAAACGCCATACGCAAACAGCTGCTTACCTTGCCGGATGACACAGCGGTTTATCCGGGTCACGGTCCGGCCACAACTATCGGAGCTGAAAAATATCAGAATCCTTATCTCTGAATTGCGACTGATTTTTGATTAGAGCTTCAAAGGAAGCTCTGTGATAAAAGGCGAGAATTTATCTATTTCAAATTCCGCATCGGTCGCTATGCAATGGCGTATCATCTTTGCATACGCTTTTATGGCCTGAGCTTCAATCACATCGGACAATGAGCCTTGTTCTATTGTAGCATCAAGGATCGGCATACGCTCATCAATAACCTCTAATGCCTTGTCTTTTTCAGGCATCGGGAGACTCATGAGCAAAGCTATGAGCCAAGTGCGGTTGTCAAAAGGATGGGCTTCCATGAGATAAGGCAAAGCTTTTTCAAGGCGGTCAGTGCGAAAATATAGCTCCACCATGAATTCGGGTTTATAATTACCCTCAAATCCGAGTTCCTCAATCAATTGCATGGTCTGAGCCACATATTCATAGCAACCTTTGCTTACAAGGCCTGTCAAGACTGCATCAAGCTGATGCTCACGCTCGTTTGCGTCCACATTTTCAATAGCGGACTTTAAGAGAGAATACAGATCAATATTGTCGCACAAAGAGGCCATGGGCACTACAACCGACAAGTCACAGTTGGCAGTCTTAAGATAGCGTTTATACACATCTACGGCCTCATCGGTACGATTATTGGATTCAAGCGCATGGGAATAAGCAAAACAAGCATCCAATGAATCAGGCTGGGCCATATACGCCGACCGGGCTGTTTTAAGCGCCTCAACGACATCAGGTTTTTGCGCACGAAGCAAACATTCCGACTTTATTACCAGCGACTTGACGGAATTAGGGTTTATGGCCAAAGCATATTCCACAAATCCCAAGGCACGTTCCGGATCATCCTGACGATCCATAGCAGTCTGGGCTGCAAACTCCCAATAGCCAAGATCATAAGGCGATGCCATAGTCAAATCATCCAACAACTGATTGACAAACTCAAAATCAGCATCGCCCGACCAATCAAGGATTGGATCCACAAGGTCATACATCAATGTTTCGGGATACAGAGCGAGTGTTTTAAGCTTGTCGTAATTGTCAACAAGCCACTGCTGCTGCTCCGAATCCTCAGCCGCGTCAATGAGTTGTATCACTTCCTCGTCAGGCAAAGATTCAGGTTTAACGCTCTTAATAAGAAGCGAAAGGTCTTTGGCCGTCAGGCCATTTTTGCCCTTGTCAATACGCAACTTGGTGAGCCGCGACAAGAAACGCCCTGACGGGAGCGATTTCATAACTTTGGCAGCTGCATTATCATTGCCCATGCCCCAATAGAGCATAGCCTTGCGCTCTGCCAAATCCCTGCTGTCGGGGCATAAACGCTGCGCCATGAGGATAACTTCGGTGCGCACAGCATCGTCAGCTATGTCAGAGGCATAATCAAATATATCAATCAACTCATCCTCATCGTAATAACGAGAGGAGAGCGGTTGATCCATTTCTGCCAAAAACCTGCTATATAGCTTATTCAATGAGTAGATGCATCAATATGTTATCTTTTCTGAACCTTTTCCCAACTGTCCTTCAAGGCAATGGTGCGATTGAAAATCAAGTGGTCTGGTGTGCTGTCAAGATCGGGTGTGAAATAACCGATGCGCTGGAACTGGAAATGAGCACCGGGAACGGCATTTTCAGCCAGATACGGTTCAACCTTAATGCCTTCAACCACTTTAAGTGAATCTGGGTTGAGTAATTCACGGAAATCCTTATCAGTTTCGGCTGCGGGGTTTTCCACAGAGAACAGGCGATCGTAAAGTCTGGCAGTGGCATCTACCGCAGTAGCGGCATTTACCCAATGGAGCGTACCCTTAACCTTGCGCATGCTGCCGGGCAAACCGCTGCGAGTGTCGGGATCATAAGTGCAATGGATGGTGGTGATATTGCCATCAGCATCCTTGTCTATGCCGGTGCATTTAACAATGTAGGCACCCTTGAGGCGAACTTCACCGCCGGGAGCGAGGCGGAAGAATTTCTTGGGAGGATTTTCCATGAAATCATCACGCTCAATATAAATCTCACGGCTGAAAGGCATGCTGTGAGTACCTGCTTCAGGATTCTCAGGGTTATTTTCCAGCTCTACCATTTCGGTTTGACCTTCGGGATAGTTGTCAATCACTACCTTCACGGGATTCATGACAGCCATGACACGTGTGGAAACGGCATTCAGGTCCTCGCGCACGGCATGTTCAAGCAGTGACACACTGTTAAGAGCCTCGTATTTGGTATAACCGATTTTTTCAATGAAATTGCGTATTGACTGAGGAGTATAACCACGACGGCGCATACCTGAAATGGTCGGCATACGAGGGTCATCCCAACCGGCAACAAGACCTTCCTTGACAAGCTGCAGCAACTTGCGCTTGCTCATCACTGTGTAGGTGAGGTTGAGACGGTTGAACTCAATCTGGCGCGGGCAGTATGATTCATCGGCAAGCTCTTTGACAAAATATTCGTAAAGAGGACGATGCACCACAAACTCCAATGTGCAGATAGAGTGGGTAACGCCTTCAAAATAATCGCTTTGACCATGGGCGAAATCGTACATGGGATATACTTTCCATTTTGTACCGGTGCGGTGATGAGGAGTTTTGATGATGCGGTACATTATAGGGTCGCGGAAATGCATGTTTGGCGATGCCATGTCAATCTTGGCGCGGAGCACACGGGCTCCTTCGTCAAACTCTCCGGCATTCATGCGCTCAAAGAGGTCAAGGTTTTCCTCAACCGAACGGTCGCGATAAGGCGAATTTTCACCGGGAGTAGTGGGAGTGCCTTTCTGAGCGGCAATCTGCTCGGAAGTCTGGTCATCCACATAAGCCTTGCCCTCCTTGATGAGGCGAACAGCCAGATCGTAAAGCTGGGGGAAGTAATCGCTGGCGTAATATTCACGGTCACCCCAGTCAAAACCGAGCCAATGGATATCCTCGCGGATGGAGTCAACATACTCCACATCCTCCTTCACGGGGTTGGTATCATCAAAACGCAGGTTGCAAGTGCCGCCGAATTTTTCAGCCACACCGAAATCCATGCATATTGCCTTGGCATGGCCGATATGTAGGTATCCGTTTGGTTCGGGCGGGAAACGGGTATTAAGTCTTCCACCGTTCTTGCCGGCTTGCAGATCGTCCCACACAATTTGCTCTACAAAGTTAAGTCCTTTTTTGTCAGTACCTTCGGTTTCTTCTATTTCAGCCATTGCCTAAATGTTTTGCTGTGATAAATAATGGGCGCACAGATTGCGCTTAATTAAGCCACAAAGTTAACCAACCTCGGGCAAATCACAAAGCATTCGTCTCTAAAATTGAAAAACTGTGTGCACAAAAAGCAGACAAAGAGCGCATCCACGAAAGATGCGCTCTTTGTTGTGAGAATTCGTTATGGCCTGAGGCTTATTCAGCTGCGGCTTCTGCGGCGGGAGCCTCTTCAGCAGGGGCTTCGTTGGCAGCAGCTTCAGCGGCTGCGGCAGCTTCGGCTTCAGCCTTAGCAGCGGCAATAGCGGCTTTCTTCTTAGCCACTTCTTCAGCTTTGGCCTGATTCTTGGCCTGTTCAGCTTCAAGACGCTGCTTGACATCTAATTCTTTCTTGCTGGCCATAGATGCGCGCTGTGCATCAATAGCGGCCTGTTTCTGAGCTTTCCAAGCATCGAAGCGTTTCTGAGCTTCAGCTTCGTCAAAAGCACCTTTCTTCACACCGCCCTGAAGGTGCTTCATCAGGAGCACACCTTCGTTGGAAAGTATGGTACGAACAGTGTCGGTGGGTTGAGCACCAACATTTACCCAATACAAAGCCCGCTCGAAGTTCAATGTTATTGTAGCAGGATTAGTGTTCGGATTATAGGAACCTATCCTTTCAATAAATTTACCATCTCGTGGTGCCCTGCTATCGGCGATAACAATAGGATAAAACGCATAGTTCTTGCGACCATGACGTTGTAATCTGATTTTTGTTGCCATTAAAAATGTTAATTAAGTGGTTTTGTATGGTTTTGCGGGTGCAAAGGTAGCAACATTTGAGCAACCCCGCAACAAATTGCAGATGTTTTTTCAAATTATTTTTCACATGGCAGTGCCATTGTGGATGATGTCAGTAAGGATGGGTCGGGCACCGGCCACAAAACATTCCACAGCTATCACCATAAGTATAAGACCCATCAGACGCATCATGACATTGTTGCCGGTTTGGCCCAGAAACTTGTTCAGGCGCGTGGATGCCCGCAAAATAATATACGTGAGTACATATATCACAAAAATGGTGACAATAAGAGTGGCTTTGAGAGCAAGAGTATTGGCCTGCTCCATGAGCACTATACCATTGGCTATGGCCCCGGGGCCACAGAGCAGCGGGATGGAAAGCGGCGTGATGGAAATATCATCGGCATAGGTGCGTATCTCCTCGTCCGACAGTTTTGTGTTCGTGAAACGCGCCTGAAGCATGTCGTAACCTATTTTGAGAATGATTATGCCGGCGGCAATGCGGAATCCGTTGGCAGAAATGCCGAAAAACGAGAACAAGAACTGTCCGGTGATGGTGAAGGCTATCAGCACGAAAAAAGAGATGACGGTGGCACGCATGACTATGTGTGCCCTCTGCTGCTCATCCATGCCTGTAGTCATAGTGAGAAACACAGGCATTGTGCCAAGCGGATTGGTAAGTGTGAAGAACGATGCGAAAGCAATAAACGCAAACGGAAGAATAGTGTCCATTGTAATTAGTGATGAGAGGGATATTTGTTACGCAGATTTTCAAGAGTGTTGAGCTTGCCTATGTCGGCCCATTCCACGGGAGCCGGCGGCGTGTATATAGACACTGGCATTGCAGAGCATGCACTGACATAAAAAGGCATAATCGAAAACACTTGGCCATGCTCAGACGCATAGTGCTCAAGGTGGCTGAATATACGCGGCGATACCACATGCACACCCCCGAAAGCCACAGTGTCCATGGTGTCACGGACCGGTGCCAAGGATGGAGGGCACACCTCGCCGGTGGCAATATTGGTCCAACCATGCATACGGCCTTTTTTGTCAATCAGCAATGCACGGCTCGAGTCTCTTTTCCAAGCCATCAGAGTGACATCCGAGCCACTATTTATGTGGTGACGATACATGTCACGGATATCAACATCAGTAAATATATCGGCATTATGCACCAGTATATCCTCGTTTCCGTCAAGCCAGCGACGGGCAGCCAATAAGCCACCTCCGGTGTCAAGCAGCAAGTCATCTTCGTGACTGACATGGATCGTTATGCCAAAATTGCTGTTGGCAGCAAGATAATCCACAATCATTTGCGGCAAATGGTGAACATTGACAACGGCTTCGGTCACACCGGCATCGATAGCCCTGCGAAGCACTCGGCCAAGCATTGGTTCGCCACCCACCTCTATCAGAGCTTTGGGGCAATGATCAGTGAGCGGACGAAGGCGCGTGCCCAAACCGGCGGCAAAAATCATGGCTTTCATTGCTGCTCAAATATTTGAGTTATACCTTGCTCCCTGTGAGTCAGCCTTACCTCCACACCATATTTACCGGAAAGATGCTCGGCAAGATGCTGTGCCGAATAGACGGAACGGTGCCGTCCACCGGTACATCCGAAATGGGCGCACAAATGTGTGAACCCGCGCTGCATATACCGCTCCACAGCATGATCAACCAAGGAATATACATTATTCAGGAAATCGGTAATCTCACCGTTTTCCTCAAGGAATTCAATCACTTCGGCATCAAGACCGGTCAAATGCTTGTAGCGGTCGTACCGGCCCGGGTTGTGCACAGCCCGGCAATCAAACACGAATCCGCCACCATTGCCGGAATTATCCAGCGGCACACCTTTTTTGTAAGAAAAACTGCTTATCTCCACCACAAGATGATTGCGCTGCTCCAAGGGCTGAAGCTGCGGAAGGCGGACGAGTTCTTCCAACAAGCCACCAAGATACGATATATTGGCCGGCTTATAGTCGCGCAGCAAATCCTTAAGCATAACCACAGCCTGAGGTATAGGGGTTATGAACTTTGACTTACGCTCCACAAGGCCACGGAAACCGTAGGCACCAAGCACCTGCAACAGACGCACAAGCACACACAAGGGATAACCGCGGCGAAAATACCGTTCATCAAATGCCTCATAATTTGCCGCATGGCGAATATAGCTCTCCATTATGGATCTGCGCGAGGCGGCTGAAAATCCGGCACGTGCCTGCCATGCAAACGATGCCACATCATAGGCCGCAGGACCTCGTCTGGCACCCTGAAAGTCTATGATCCAAGGAACAGAATCCTGTACCATAATGTTGCGCGACTGAAAATCGCGAAGCATGAGCACACCGTGACATTCATCCTCAATCATGAATGCAAGGGTCTCAAAATCGTTTTGGAGCAATTCTTCATCAAACTGTATGCCCACGGTTTTGAGAAAGCAATATTTGAAATAGTTCAAATCCCACATCACGGAGCGGGCATCCATAGCGGCGCGAGGGAAACAGCGGCTGAAATCCACCTTGTCAAGCAATAGGTAATGCGCCTTGGCAAGTTGAGCCATGCATGCATCGGCAAGCCGATCCACCTCTAAAGTATCACTGCCCTGTGCGGCAATAATGTCATACAACGACTGCGAGCCGAGGTCGGATTGGAGATATTCCATCCGGGAATCGCTCACGGCCAATACTTCGGGTACATTAATGCCCGCACCATGCAAAAGGCCTGAAAGATACACAAATGCATCGTTTTCTTTTCTGTCGGTACCGACACATCCAACCAACGAGCAACCGTCGGCCGTCTGCAAACGCCAATAGCGGCGTGATGAGCCTTGCTGGCCTATGGGCAAAACTGCAATAGGCTCAAAGCCTGTGGCCTGCCGAAACAACCCACAGAGCACACGCCCGGAATATTCATGGATATTATCAACCATAACGGCTGCAAATGTACCCAAATTTCTACAGTTCACCTAATCAATATATCAACAAAATAGTGTATTTTTGCCACCGAAATTCATAAAAGCTTAATATGCATAAAAATCCCGCTCGTCTTTACGGCCTTATAGGCTTCCCGTTGGGACATTCCTTCTCACAGGATTACTTCAATCAGAAATTTCAGGCAGAAGGCACAGATGCCGCATATGTGAATTTTGAGATTCCCGATATAGGTGATTTCATGGAGGTGATAAGCGAACACCCCAACCTTGCCGGGCTGAATGTAACTATCCCCTACAAAGAGCAGGTGATAAGCTACATGAACGAGATGGATGCCGATGCCGCAAAAATAGGCGCAGTGAATGTAATCAAATTCATTCCCACGCCCAAAGGGCCTAAATTCAAAGGATATAACAGCGATATAATAGGGTTCAGCGACAGCATCAGGCCGTTGCTTACCCCGGTGCGCACCAAAGCACTTGTGCTCGGTACCGGAGGGGCAGCCAAGGCAGTGTTTCATGGACTGAATAATCTGGGCGTGGAAGCTGTGTATGTTAGCCGCACAGCCGCACCGGGACGACTCACCTATTCCGACCTCAACAGCCAAATCATATCCGACCACAAGATAATAGTCAATGCCACCCCGCTCGGGATGTATCCACACATTGACGAATGTCCCGACATTCCGTATGAGGCTCTCACGCCGGAGCATCTATGCTATGACCTGCTTTACAATCCGGACACCACATTGTTTATGCGCAAATCAGCTGAATTCGGTGCCGAAACCAAGAATGGCCTTGAGATGCTGCTGCTTCAGGCATTTGCCGCATGGAATATCTGGAATTCATAATTTTATACCTAACATAAAAACACAATTAATAAGAAATGGCAAAATTCACACATGAACGAATCAGCATGATTCATGGCGTGCTGCTTATATCGTTATTTGCGTGTGCCGCCTTTTATATAGGAGACGCACAATTTTTTAAGGAAATATCATTCAGCCCCATGATTATAGGTATAATCCTGGGTATGCTTTACGCCAACTCCTTACGCAACAATCTGCCTGAGACATGGGTGCCGGGCATACAGTTCTGCTCCAAGAAAGTGCTTCGTCTGGGTATCATACTCTACGGCTTCCGCCTTACATTTCAGGACATAATGAATGTGGGTGTGGCAGGTATAGTTATTGACACCATAGTGGTGGCCACAACCATCATAGGCGGCATCTACATAGGCAAGCTTCTGAAAATGGACCGCGATATAGCACTCCTCACCTCAGTGGGCAGCGGCATTTGCGGAGCAGCGGCAGTGCTCGGAGCAGAAAGCACCATCCGCACCCAGCCATACAAAACTGCTGTAGCTGTGGCAACAGTGGTGATTTTCGGCACACTCTCAATGTTTCTCTATCCTATAGCCTACCGCGCAGGCATACTTGACCTTACCCCGCAGGAAATGGGAATATATTCCGGAGCCACACTGCATGAAGTGGCCCACGCCGTGGGAGCCGGCAATGCCATGGGTCCCGAAATATCCAACGTATCAATCATAGTGAAGATGATACGCGTGATGCTGCTTGTGCCGGTACTACTGGTTCTTGGCTTCTGGATGGCAAAACGCAACAGCAAAGGCCATAACGGAGAGAAAGGCAAACTCAACATACCATGGTTTGCCGTAGGATTTCTGGTAGTGATCGGTTTCAACTCACTGGATCTGTTCCCCCAAGTGGTAGTTGACGGCATCAACTATTTTGACACATTCCTGCTCACTATGGCAATGGCAGCCTTAGGAGCTGAAACAAGCATAGACAAATTCAAAAAGGCCGGAGCCAAACCGTTTGTGCTTGCCTTCTGCCTGTACATATGGCTCATAGCCGGAGGCTATCTGCTTGCCAAATACCTTGCGCCTGTGTGTCTGGCCTAACGCCATACTCCAAAGCGCCGTGGTCGCTTATGCCGCTGCTGCTCCCTGCCGCCATGCTGGTGGCAGGTACGGTATGCGGCATTACTGTATGGTGGATATACTTTGCTGCGACAGCAACCGCCTGCTGCATAATCTTTGCTTTTACGCGCTACAAGCTTGTGGCATTTGCCATGGCTCTCGGTATTTTAGGAGCCGTTAACGCGAAAGTGAGGATACAAACCGAAGCACCGGCCCAATATTCGGGAAAAACGAATCATTACAAGGCCGACATCTTACAAACCCGGATAGGAGACACATCACAAACCCTCACATTAAGGGTGACGGATGCCTCAGTGGATTCGCTGCATCTAAGCCGTATAGAACCATTTTATGCCACTGCAACAGTACCATCGTTTGACACCGAGTACGAAAGCTTGCATACCATCAGGTTCGCGGCCACATTTCAAGACACTGTTCCGAAGCACGATATACCTGATGAAATAACTGCCGGTGACATACAGCGACAACGCGGCATCTATATGCACTGTGTGCTCCCCGATGACAGTATAAAAAGCATCTCCCCTACTCCGGGAATTATACCGGCACTGCGCAGGGAACGCTCCAAGGCAACTGCATTGCTTCTGAACAGCAGCCTGAAGCCGCGCACCAAAGAATTTCTATGTACAGCCATGCTTGGAGACGCAACCACAATAAGCCGGGATGTGAGACAGGATTTTGCATCGGCAGGGTTGGCCCATATATTGGCGCTGAGCGGACTGCATGTGGGGCTTATAGTAATGCTCGTGTCATTTGCCCTATGGCCACTCAAAATGGCGGGCGGCAATGTGGCACGCACCATAATCGTGATACTGCTTCTGTGGCTTTACGCCGTGTTCACCGGACTGGGTGCATCAGTGGTAAGAGCGGTAGTGATGCTGAGTGTGTATCTTGGCGCGAGGATTTTGCAGCGACAAAGCTCAGGCTACAATTCGCTGTGCTTTGCCCTGATAGTGCTGATACTGGCCGACCCGGTCTCACTGTTTACCATAGGATTTCAATTATCATTTGCAGCTGTAGCGGCAATTCTACTGTTTGCCAATGCGCTGAATCCGGTGAACATGCGTCACAGGCTGGCTTATAACGCAATGGGGCTTGTGTGCGTATCTCTGTCGGCCATAATCGGGACTGCCCTGATTTCGTGCATCTATTTCCATAACATGCCGGTGTATTTTCTGCTTGCCAACGTGGTAACATCTGTTCTGTTGCCGTGGCTGATAGGTGCGGGAGCATTGCTTCTGCTCCTTGAATGGGCAGGATGGGATGCCGTGTGGCTTTGCGGAATCATTGATTACATTTACGGCACAGTGGAATGGGTGGCCCGGTGGGTAGCCTCGCTGCCTTATGCCACACTGCGACACATCTATCTGCCTGCATGGACTTTAATTCCATATGCAGGAGTGGTGACACTGCTCAAAATATGGCTTGAGAAACGGAATGTATTGTGGGGCTCAATTTTTATCGGTTCTGTGTGCATGTTGACAGCATGCACTTGCTTATGGCCTCATTCAACGGACTCATCCACACTGTATGTGGCGCGAACCACATACCATACAGATATAATAGCCAATATAGCAGGAGAACAGCCTGTGCTTATCACCACCGCCACATCAGCCGACCGTGGTGCGGCCATATATCGTGCCAACCAGCGTTACACACATTTCCTCGGCAAGCGGGGATATGACAGCCTATATTGCGTCAAAGACTCATTCCGTCACAGGATGCTTGAATGGCGCCGTCCATGGTTGCGCACCAAGTATGCCAGTATAGCCGTTATAAGCCATGATTCACTTCCGGCCCCGCCTCCGGCCCATATCAACTATGCGCTGGTATGCCGCGGGTACCGCAAAAGCATAAGAAATCTGACGGATTTAATCCACCCCGACAGCATAGTACTCAGCTATGACCTGCACCCGAAACGTGCCATGCGCTATGCCGCCGAATGTGACTCTATGAAAATACCGTACCGCAACATGCGTTGTGACGGGCCTTGGAACCTGCCTATGGCAACCGATTAGCAATCAGTATCGGTAAGCTCGTTATAACCGCGCAAAAAATATTCGTGCTGCATGTCACGCGGACGCAGCACTTCGCCGTCAGCTATAACGAGGTCCAGATCAATCACCACAAACTTGTCACCTTTTTTCCTGCCGCATTTGCGCTCATAATCTTTCAGCACGGCAACCGCCTGATCTACAGTAAGCGTGCAACTGCCACAAGCCACGGCATTGAGATAATCGGCATCCACACCATTCAATGCCGGTGTAGAATAAACTGATGAACAACGGAAATCCTCAAGCGATGAGCGCAGGAAATCTATAGCCTGCTCCATTCTTTGCTTTTTGTCCGGGGCATTGCTTCCCACCCCTATCATCAATATCATTTTGCAGGTCTGAGAGTTATAACTGTGATTTCGGGAGTTGCGCCCAAGCGCATAGGCAAACCCACCGTGCCTATACCTATGTTGACATAAAGCTTATGACGCGAATTTGTATCAACGTACAGACCACCCCATGTGGGATAACGCCAAACTGCCGGCGACAAGCCAAAAAGCTCTATCTGCATGGCATGTGTGTGACCCGAGAGTGACAGTGCTATATTGATGCTGTCGTTATCGGCTATGTCAGAAGTCCAATGAGCCGGGTTGTGCGTGAGCAGCACTTTTGTCACACTATCACCGAGCGACGGATAAGAATCATTTAGCGACCCGTAAACAGTGAATGGAGGATCTCCCACATTTTCCACTCCTATCAGAGCTATGGAATCAGTGCCCTGTCTGAGAATGACATGCTCATTGCGAAGCAAACGCCATCCCATGGATTTCTGAAGTGAATCCATCAAAATCATGTTTCGGTGTTTATGGGCATCGGATTCCCAATCGCTGTAATCACCATAATCATGATTGCCAAGGATTGAATATACGCCATGCGCTGCTTTCAAACGCGACAACGGCATTATAAATGGCAGAAGCTCATCGGTGCGACGATTGACAATATCGCCGGTGAACAGAAGCACATCACCATTCAAATCGTTAAGACGGTTCACAACCTTGCTTACATAGGCGGTGTCGGACCCATACGTGCCCACGTGGAAATCCGAGAACTGCACCAACCTGTATCCGTCAAACTGCTCGGGAAGCCCCTGAACGGCCACCTCCACCTCGCGCACCTGTGTGCGGAAACGATTGATTAGCGCACCCCACCACATGAGAGCAAACACCACAACGGAAAGTACACCTCCGGTACGAGTAAGCCAGCGAAGCCGATGATGGCGGAAAAGGAGCGGTACAGATGCAAGCACATCAATTATGACAAACAGGAATTTTGCCATATATACCGAAAGGAATGTGAAGAGCATCCACATGACCCCAAGAAGCGCTTCTTCGCTTCCGTCACGACGGGGCAAACAGAGCGCAACGATGAGAAGCAGATACATTGCAACGCTGCCCAACAGCTGCAGGCGGCTCCATAATTTGCGGGGGCACCGCTTCAATACAGCCAAATAGATATAGACGTCGGATGCCAGACACGCAACGACAATCAATACCAGGGGCAAAAAATAAATGCGCATAACCAGAGTGTTTCTAACTTAACGGCAAAACGCTCCAAAAGTTTATTGCACGGGCTTTTTACCGGTAGCCTGAAGTTTGTTGCGCAGCGGATTGGCATACATCTGAAGCATCATCTCGTGCATGAATTCGCGATCAAGAGTGGAAATGTCAGGAAGCTTCACCTTATCAAGCTGAGTATTGACATATACCTCAAATGCAGATTTTTCTTCAGCGGTGTACATGGCCTCATATTCCTGCGAATGATGCAGCAAATCATGGGCGATGTAGTTGACAGGGAATATTTTATACCCGGAATGTATGGCATTGTCCACCATGGAACAAATCTGTTTCACGGTGTCAATCTTGTCGGTTGAAGATTCCAGTGGCTCCAGCCGGGAATTGAGGCATGGTGAGAATTGAAAATGCACACGCCCTTTATGGCCGAGCAAACCGGTTTCCATGCTCAACAAATCATCATGCTGGCATTTCTTGAATTCAGGGTCAAGACGCTTGAGCAGAAATTCACGGGCCTTGAGATAATCATTAGGATCGTATTCGTAGCTTATTGACACCGGCAAGAGATTGATTTCCATCACATTGTGCGCCACGGTGCCTCCACCATTCAATCCAAGCATCTTAACGAGGCTCTCCTGAGTCACATCATTGGAATCTTTGGCGCGACCTTCGCGCTGGGCTATCCATACGCTTTCGTGCTTGGTATTTATGGCATAATGAATATAGGCCGAGAGCTGTTTGGCGGCCTCAAGTGCCTGTGTCAGGCGCAGATTGCGCTTAACGATAAAGCTTTTGTTGAGCTTTACAAGATCTGTAATCCACTCATAAATCAACAAATTGTTGCCAATTGCGACCTCAGAAGTGCGTATGTCGTTTTTGAGCAGGCAATAGTTGAGAAACGAAGCGTCAAGCACAATGTCGCGGTGATTGGTTATATAGGTGTTGCTCACGCCGGGCACTATATTCTCAATACCTCCAAAGGTTATGCCATTGGTGGTTTTGCGCATCAGCATCTCAATGAACGGGCGCATAACCTGCTTCTGGAAAGTCTCTTTATCGGGTACAGCGAGTAAGTCTCGGACAAACTGGCTGAAATCCACTTCGGGCATCACGTACTTTACGGCATGCTCAAAGCCGGGTTCCTTGACCAACTGGGCCATTTTTTCCTTGAATTGGCTATCGTCAAAAGGCGCTATGTCGCTGAAATCATATTCGTTACTCATAATTCCAATTGATTATCGAGTGGAAAAATATGCAAAATTGAGTTTCAAAGTTACAACTTTTCCCCCACATAGGCATCGGGTATTAGTAAATTTTAACCTCGGGAGGCCATATAAGTGCGCCAACGCTCAATCATGGCAGTCATATCCTGCGGCACATCACTGCTAAAAAAAAGCTCCTTGCCTGTGGCGGGGTGAACAAAACCAAGTGTGCGTGCATGGAGGGCCTGCCTTGGACATACTGCAAAACAGTTGTCCACAAACTTGCGATACGATGCTGAGCGCTCGCCACGCAGTATCTCATCACCGCCATATCTGGCATCATTCAGCAATGGATGGCCGATATGCTTCATGTGAACCCTTATCTGATGAGTGCGTCCGGTTTCAAGCACACATCGCACCACTGACACATATCCAAGGTTTTCAAGCACTTCATAATGCGTCACGGCATGTTTGCCCTGACTTCCGTCAGGAAACACGGTCATCTGGAGCCGGTCCTTGGGATTACGCCCCACATTTCCCACTATAGTGCCTTGCTGCGGATCGGGAACGCCCCAAACCACCGCCACATATTCGCGTTTGGTGGTTTTATTGAAAAACTGTTTTCCGAGATTTGTCTTTGCGTCGGGAGTTTTGGCCACTACCAAGAGTCCAGATGTGTCCTTGTCAATGCGGTGTACAAGGCCCATACGGGGGTCAGACACATCATAGTCGGGATTATCGCGGAAATGCCATGCAAGAGCATTCACCAATGTGCCGCTGTAATTGCCATGGCCGGGATGTACAACCAATCCAGCCGGTTTGTTAACGACCAAAAGGTGCTCATCTTCATATACAATGTCAAGCGGAATGTTCTCCGGCAGTATCTCAAGCTCGTAGCGGGGACGGTCCATCACCACACTCACCACATCAAGCGGCTTCACGCGGTAGTTGCTCTTCACAGGCTTGCCATTGACCAATATACATCCGGCATCAGCAGCCTGCTGCACACGGTTACGCGATGATTTCTCAAGCCTTAGGACCAAAAATTTGTCAACGCGGAGCAGTTGCTGACCTTTATCGGCAACGAACCTGAAATGCTCATACATGCCATCGGCATTAGGCTCGGAACCGGAAGCATCAATATCCAGTCCGGCATCATCATCAAGAAGTTCCAGGTCTTCAGTTTCCAGACTCATTGCTATGTCAGTTGAGATCGAGGAAATCAATATCGTTTGTATCCAGCGCCAGCGAATCTCCTTCGTTCTCCAACATTCCGGCGCCCACCTCTATGACCACTGTGCCGGTGGTGGGTATTCTTGCACCCGGCATAAGCCTGTGGCCGTCGCGAGTGACATTAAGCACCAAATCCTGATACTCGGAAGGAACTTCGCGAACCTCTATATTCTTCACACCAAGACCCTCAAGAATGGAGCGGGCCTGACGCAGCGACATGTCGGTGAGAGCCGGCAAGGTGACACTGCGTGGCGCAAAAGCGTTGACGGTAAGATACACAGTGCGGGCGTGCTTAACTTTGGTATTGACCTTGGGATTCTGCTCCACCACCATGCCGGGGGCAGCACTGTTGTCATACACCGAATCACTAAGTTCCACCACAAAACCGTCCTTTTCAAGTCTCTGAACGGCATCATCGTAAGCCATACGCCGCACATCGGGAACTTCCTGATATTCGCCATGGTCGGTCCATACATCAAGCCAAAGAGTGCCAAGCCAAAGCAAAAGTATGCCAATGAAAGCCATGGCAAGGAGATTGAGAAGTATTTTAACGCCGAATTTCATCGGCTTTTTTGAAGGTGCATTATCCATGTTGGTAAAAAATTTGCCGCCGCCAACATTTTTATGTGTTAGCCACGGCAAATTTACATCTTTTTTTTGAGTAGCGGAGTGGGACAGCTACTTTTTCTGCTTTTTCACCGGGTCGCAGGTCAACCCTACGCCAAGTTTATTGAACACTTTGTGATCCACCTCACCCAGCATCACAGTGCAATGTACCTGACAACCGTAAAGTTCGGGTAATTTTTCCAAAGCGCGACGACAATTATCATCATGAGTGCTCAACACGGACAAAGCCACAAGCACCTCATCGGTGTGCAGACGCGGATTGCGGCTGCGGAGATAATTGATCTTGGTATGCTGAATGGGCTCTATCATAGCTTGCGGTATCAGCTTCACGGCATGGTCAATACCGGCAAGATGCTTTGTGGCATTAAGTATCAAAGCTGCACTCGGGCCAAGAAGAGCACTCGTTTCGGCAGTGATTATGGTGCCGTCGCTAAGTTCTATTGCCGAGCAAGGCACACCGCTGCGTTCCGCACGTTCTCGTGCCGCCACGGTGGTGCGGCGGAATGTGGTGTCAATTTTAGCCTGCTTCATGAGCAATGCTATCTTGTTGACCTCATTCTCATTGCCGTCGCCCATGGCCATGCGGTCAAGAGCAGTGTAATAGCGGCGTATGATCTCATCCTTGGATGCATGACAGCACACCTCATCGTCATTGATACAGAACCCCACCATATTCACGCCCATGTCGGTAGGCGATTTGTAAGGATTCGCACCGTAAATACCCTCAAACAATGCGTTCAGCACCGGGAAAATCTCGATATCGCGATTGTAGTTGATGGCAGTTTTACCGTAAGCCTCAAGATGAAACGGATCAATCATGTTGATATCGTTAAGGTCGGCAGTAGCCGCCTCGTATGCTATGTTGACGGGATGCTTGAGCGGAAGGCTCCACACAGGGAATGTTTCAAACTTGGCGTATCCGGCTTCAATACCGCGCTTGTTTTCATTGTACAACTGACTGAGACACACAGCCATTTTGCCGCTGCCGGGACCGGGGGCGGTGACAATCACAAGCGGACGGGTGGTTTCAACATATTCATTGCGGCCAAATCCTTCGTCAGAATCTATCAGCCCCACATTGGTAGGATAACCGTCAATAGTGTAATGAACATAAGTGGTTATGCCCAGACGGCTAAGCTTGGTACGAAACGCGTCGGCACTGCTCTGACCATTGTAATGCGTCACCACAACGGAACTTACCAGAAAGCCACGTTTCTGGAATTCCTCACGCAGACGCAGCACATCCATATCGTAGGTTATGCCCAAATCCTGACGCACCTTGTTTTTTTCAATGTCAAGAGCGCTGATAACGATCACGATTTCGGCGTGGTCGCTCAACTGGCTCAACATTCTTAACTTACTATCAGGCTGGAATCCGGGCAACACGCGGCTTGCGTGATAATCGTCGAAAAGCTTGCCGCCCAGTTCAAGATAAAGCTTGTTGCCAAACTTGGCAATGCGCTCTTTAATGTGCTCAGACTGAATTCTGAGGTACTTATCGTTGTCAAATCCGTATTTCATAACGGATTACAAAGGTACGGCTTTTTAATCGTTTCGCCAAAAAAATCTTTCAACACCGCTGAAAAAATAAGCCGGACCCTCACGAGTCCGGCTCACAAAACAAGGTCTATACACAAATTATTTAATTAGCACTTTAGTGACTTTTGAGCCTTTTTGGCATATATACAATCCGGGGCCCGGATTGTTGATTCTCATGCCCTGAAGATTATAGTAAACAGGTTCAGCATTGGGGTCATCGGCAGTGAATTCATCGTCTTCAACACCTTCTATGGCACCAAAGTCACCGTTTCCACCTGCCAAACGATCGATAAACGACTTGGCTGTTTCTTTCAATACGGGGAACAAATCGCCAAGAGAACTTGAGCAGTCGAGAGCAAACATTATGGCTGCAGAACTCTTGATGTCCTCAATATTGATTTTACCGTCTTTATCATTCTCCACATTGTGCTGCCAAACATCACGCGATGCGATGTAGGTCCACTGGTCGATATCATCTTTCTCTATTGTCAACACATTGCCTTCACTGTCGCGACAATCATTGAAAGTGAATTTCAGATAAACACCGTCGCGCTCCGCAACCACTTTGGAACCTGACGCACTTGTCATGCCGTGATAGGTGAGATTGGTCAGCGACATATCATCGATACTAAACACGCCCTCAATCCACATTTTAGAGTCAGCGACATTGTCGGTAGTACGGTCAAGAGTAAATCGGTAAGTGTCGCCGTGTGACATCATGGGCACTGCTATGGAAACAACCCTTTTGGTGGTTTGACGATTGAGGTTATCATAGATATTTGCAAGTTCCTGCTGCACTTCGGCTATATTATTCACCGACAAAGCATTTTCAGAAGACGAGGCAAGTGATTCCAAATTAAGCATAAACAGTTCATCATCAGCTACATCACCGCTCTTCAAACCAATTGAATAAGCCTGCAGCTGGTTTTCTTGAATCTTGGTTCCGGAAATCTTCTCAGCCAAGTACGCGGCATAACCTTTTGAGGTACGGTATTCGGGTTTCATTGCAAGCGAACCTTGGTCGAGGCCGTCGGTGAATGTAACCAAAACAGCATTGCTCAAATTATTAGGATAAGAGGGAACCTTAAGAGCATCTATAGCCTGATCCACCGCATAATAAAGGAGAGTTGCATTGCCCATTTGCAAATCATCGACAAAGCTCATAAATTTATCTTTATTATTCTCGTCAAGGGATGCAATGGGTTTGTTTGTAATCTTGTCATTAAACGACACAATCCCCATAAACACGCCGCTATCTTCTTCTATCGGGTCATTATATCCACTCGGAAGTGTGATGACACAATTTTGACCGGATGGCAAGATTCCAGTATTTGTTCCATAAGTCACTTCAAAATATTGTGAAAGAATAGTTATTTTACCATTTTCTATCTTCCCATATAAATTTTGACTTTTCTCATTTTCCTCACATAGCTGAGTAAACACGTAGTCTTGGCCACTTGATCCCGTTGCCTTATACGGTTCTAAATACACTTTATTCTGATTCTCAGTATGTACATAGGCATAATAATCGAACCCAATACTCTCGTAAGGTTTAAATCTATATACATCCGGACGCTGAACACTTTTTTCAACATTGATGTCACCCTTATATTTAGCATCATCCATAGTAAACCATGGGTCTTCCCAAAGACCTTTACCTATGTTTACCCAAGTGTCAACCACAGGCTTATAATCAAGGACTCCTTCCGGAAATACTATTTTATGGACTCTTGAAGAATACTTAGCATCGGAAGTTGGAGAAGTCCTAGGTGCACTAGAAGATAAATCATCAACCGCAAAAGCACCTATTGGAAATTCCACTGTCGTATTATTGGAGACCTTTCCATAATATTGGCTATCAAAACCATTTTCCACACACCTTTGATACACATGATAACTTCCAGTGTAGCTATTACTGCGATAATAAAAGCTATAGTATTCAATATACACTTTTTCAGTATCTTCCACATGAAGATACACATATACATTGTTATATTTGTACTCTGGAGAAGTAGAAGGTCTAAAATTGGCATATGGTTGCAGGCGGAAAACGCCCGAACGCGAATTTGAGCGTTCTACACTCACTGTCCATGAAGTATTCCAACGCGAATCTTGGCAACCGAGAATACCATCTGTCCATTGAACCTGCCCTACTGGAGTCCACAACTCAGCATGTGAGGCGAGAGCGGTGATTAACAACACGAGGAGTAAAAAAATTTTTTTCATAACAAAAATATCGGTTGCGCACCCCTCAACGCAACTTTCTTTTGAATTTAAAATGATAAAGGTGTGAGGAATGTATCTTGTTTTATCCCACATTCAGGTCTTGGCGTACCTCATTCACGGATAAAACAACAGCCCCACACCAATATGCTTACACGTTGCCTCAAAGGCATAGGTATAGCAATCAATGCAGGTGCCATTGCAATCATATCTTCGTGAATATTCTAACCGCCAAGTTCGAATGTGGAAGATAAAATTTCAATAACACCTTTTGGCGGAACGATTCCGCCATTTTGAAAAAATCCGGGGCTGTCTCTACAGCATCCCGTAATACATGCGCAAATCTACTCATATTTTCCTCAACTCCAAAATTGTAGCTCAGTTTTTGTGTGATTTTTACGATTGTGATATTATTTATGTGGGATTTGGGGCGCGGTATTGAATAAATTTTGTAACTTTGCACTCTGCAATAATGTATGCAATGAATATCAGAAACCTAATCATCACCCTACTCGCCGCGCTGACGCTAAGTTCATGCGGTGAATATCAGCGCGCACAAAAAAGCACGGACTACGATTACAAACTTGATTATGCCAAGCGAGCTTTTGAGCAGAAAAAGTATGTGCAGGCCGCCACGGTGCTACAGGATGTAATCACGGTGTTCAAAGGCACTGAGAAAGCGGAAGATGCCCTGTATCTCTTGGCACTCAGCCATTATGAGAACAAGGATTATGTGAACTCCGGAGCATATTTCAAGACTTATTATACCCGCTATCCGCGAGGCAAATATACCGAACTGGCACGTTTTTACAGCGGTTACGGCTACTATCTGGACTCACCCGACCCGCAATTGGACCAAAGCGACACCATGCACGGCATAGAGGAGCTTCAGGCATTTCTTGACTATTTTCCCAAGAGCGACAAAGTAAGCATTGCCCAAAACGCCATATTTGAGCTTCAGGACAAACTCACCCTCAAGGAGCTGCAAAATGCCCAGCTCTACTACAATCTCGGCAATTATATGGGCAACAACTACGAGTCAGCAATAATAGTGGCCAAAAACGCCATCAAGAATTATCCCTATTCACGCTATAAAGAGGATTTGGAATTGCTCGTGCTCAAAGCGCGCTATCAGGAGGCCGCCCAGAGCGTGGACGAGAAAAAGGCATCCCGTTTTCGTGATGTTATTGATGAGTATTATTCATTCATCAACAACTATCCCGACAGCCCTAACCGCAAGGAGGCCGACAATATCCTCAAAATAGCCCAGAACTACGCTACCGAATAAATAAAAAATACATTATTCTATATATAAATATGGACTACAAGAAAACAAACGCTCCGCTCAACACCGTGACTCGCGACATGATAGAACTGTCAAGCGACACCGGCAACGTGTATGAAACCGTGAGCATTATTGCCAAACGCGCCAATCAGATTTCCGCAGAAATGAAGCATGACCTTGAGAAAAAGCTCCAAGAGTTTGCCTCACTCAACGACAATCTTGAAGAAGTGTCGGAAAACCGCGAGCAGATTGAGATTTCGCGCTATTACGAGAAACTGCCCAAGCCTACCCTCATTGCTGCACAGGAATATGTGGATCACAAAATTCATTTCCGCAATCCTGCCAAAGAGCGCAACAACGACGCCGAATAAACCAATTTTTCGGCCAAAAGCTTGGCAATGTCACAGTTTATGGCTACCTTTGTGGCGCTAAAATTGGAGCAATCCAAAATTTAGCTCTTATATAATTCATTATTAACACCTTAAAATTTTCCAAGAATGCATTTGAATTCTGACGAAAAAGTAGAAATCTTTGAGAAATACGGTAAGGGCAAGACTGACACTGGCTCACCCGAAGCACAGATTGCATTATTCTCAGTCCGTATTGCTCATTTGACTGAGCACCTCAAGTCAAATCACAAAGATTATACCACAGCTCGTGCTCTTAAGGCGTTGGTAGGTAAGCGTCGTCGTCTTCTCGATTACCTCGTGAAGAAGGACATCAACCGCTATCGTGCCATCATTGCTCAGAAAGAGCTTGGTATCAGAAAGTAATTCCCCACGGGAATCTCTACTTGACGATTACACACCGAAGCCGCTCCTCATCAGGATGCGGCTTCGCTGCATTAAATAACTAAAAGTTCAGCCATATGAGCGATTTCAAACCCAAAGGGCATCTGGCAATGATAGCCGCCAATGCGATGTGGGGATTGATGTCTCCTGCAGCAAAGGTCGTGCTCACAGCGGGAACCGTGACTCCTCTCCTACTCACGGATATGCGCATAGCGGGTGCAGCGATCCTGTTCTGGTTCACCTCACTGTTCACACCATACGAAAAGGTTCCGCCCGGAGACCTGCTCCGTCTTGCGGGAGCCGCATGCCTTGGCATACTGTTCAATCAGGGATGTTTCATATTCGGTGTGGGCCTGTCCTCGCCGGGCGAAGCATCCATAATCACCACCACAATGCCGATGTGGGTAATGGTACTTGCGGCCCTCATACTCGAGGAACCCATCACATGGAAAAAAGCCGGAGGCATACTCCTTGGAGCATCAGGAGCAATAATGCTTGTGAGCGGTAATCTCGGTACGCAAACCACAGGAAACAATCCGCTGTTAGGCGACATACTCGTGCTCACCGCACAACTAAGCTATGCCCTCTATCTGACCCTCTACCGCAACTTTATTCGCCGTTATTCACTTATCACACTCATGAAATGGATGTTTCTGTTCGCAACGCTTATTTCATCCATTCCGAGCATCCCCACCGTACTTGCAGCCCCGTGGGCGAGCATAGACACGGCTACGTGGGCAGGAATCTCCTTTATAGTGGTTGGAGGCACATTTGTAGCTTATATATGCGTGATGATAGGCCAAAAGAATCTGCGTCCAACCATAGTAGGTATGTACAACTATCTGCAACCAATCGTGGCTACAGCTATCGGTATCTACATGGGATTTGACCACTTCACGGTTTTAAAAACCATAGCGGTGCTCCTTATCTTCACAGGTGTGTATCTGGTCACTATATCCAAAGCACGCCAATAACATATACAGACCATATAATACAGCGAGCGGACATATAAAATGTCCGCTCGCTGTGTATCTGTAGCTGCCGCTTAACGGCGACGAGATTTTCTCTTTTCCTTTGAAGCTGAATATTTGTGCTTGCGTTTTGATGCCTTGTGACGTTTGACTTTTTTGGTAGGAGTGTATTTCTGTGCCTTTTGATGTGTGGATTTGTCAAAAACAAACACATCCTTGTGGGGCACATAGTTTTCAAAATCAATGATGGCTTCGGGGTTAATATCCACGCCAAGATAGCGTGTCTCGAAGTGGAGATGAGGTCCAGTGCTGCGACCGGTGTTGCCACCAAGAGCTATAGGCTGTCCGGCACGCACCCGTTGGTCGGGTTGAACAAGGAAACGTGACAGATGTCCGTAAACGGTTTCCATGCCGTTGTCATGGCGTATAACCACGTAGTAACCATATCCACGGGCCTCATACTTGGTAAGACGCACTTTGCCGTCAAAAGCAGCAACAACAGTGTCGCCTATATTGAGGCGCAAATCCATGCCACGATGCACGCGACCGAAACGCGGACGATAGCCATATCCGGAAGTTACGGCACCCTTGACGGGAGCCACATAACTTGAAACATCAATATTGGCGGTTGCGGGAATTTCCATACCCTTGTATGGGTTCACCGCCTGACTTTCCCAGTATTCAGTATAGATTTCGTTGTCCTGCATAGCCTCACGCTTGCGCAGATCCTCAAGATAGCTCATGGAGGAGATGGATTTGGCAGCCATACCGGCGGGACGCTGGTGGGCTATCAGATCCTTGTGCTGGGCATTATGAGTGGTCGGGAGCCTGAACTGTGCATAGCCAGGAACCGCAAGCAAAAGGGCTGTAAGCGATGATAAAATTAATTTGCAAGAAAAATTCATGAGATAATTAGGAATAGGAGAGATTAGTCGCGCAGCTCGTCGGGTGAATAAATGAACCTCACGTTCTGAGGAGTCCAGTCAAAAAGCTCATCCTCACAGAAGAAGCGGCGGATTTCGGCTTCGGCATCCTCAACGCTTGAGGAAGCGTGTACCACATTTTCCTGACCACTGGCACTGAAATCACCACGGATAGTACCCGGCAAAGCTTCGCGTCCATTGGTGGCACCGGTCATAAGACGAACTACACGAATAGCATCGACGCCTTTGAGACAAAGTACGATGACAGGGGTAGCCATCATTGATGCCAAGAGGAGGGGGAAGAAGGAACGGTCAACGAGATGCGCATAATGCTCACGAAGCAACTGCTCGTCAAGCTGCATCATTTTCATACCGGAGATAATCAAGCCCTTGCGCTGGAAACGCTCCAAAATAGGGCCGACAAAGCCACGCGCTATGGCAGAAGGCTTGAGTATCACTAATGTTTGCTGCATGGTGTATAAGGTTATTTCACGTTTGTCATTGATTGACTCTCAAAGGTAATATATTTACGTTCGCCAGCCAAATGTTATAAATATTAAAAGGCCAAAATTAACAGGATTGTAACAATTCCTCTTGTGTAACATATTGACAATAAACATGTTACATCACATTGTGAAATTAAGTGAAATAATGTGTAATATAGTTTGGTTGATTTTTGACTGTTAATTTCTTGTTAATTATTGTATTTAAAATCACGGAAATTTTAACATTCAGCTTATCATGCTCCAGTCCACAGCCTTTGTAAACAGAGCATGCATCTCGCTTACCAATGCCCGGTGTTGAGGCATCTCAAGCCCCGGATCGGCCTCGAGCGTGCGCTCGGCTTCATCTCTTGCAAGCTGTACAATGCGACCATCAGTGGCGAGATTTGCTATCTTCATGTCAAGTGCTGTGCCACTCTGCAAAGTTCCCTCTATGTCGCCCGGACCACGCAGCTGCAAATCCGCCTCGGCAACGAGAAACCCATCGGTGGTGGAAGTCATAATTTCAAGGCGACGCCGAGTGTCCTTTGACAATTGGGGCTTGGTCATGAGCACACAATAGCTCTGATCGGCACCACGCCCCACCCTGCCGCGCAACTGATGGAGCTGCGACAAACCGAAACGCTCAGCATTCTCTATTACCATTATTGAGGCATTGGGCACATTTACGCCTACCTCTATAACCGTTGTAGCCACAAGGATATGCGCCTGATGGGTAACGAACAGATTCATCTGATAATCTTTTTCGGCAGGTTTGAGCTTGCCGTGCACATAGGCCACCTTGTAGTCTCGGAATACCTCGCGCACCTGCTCATACCCTTCTTCAAGACTGCGCATATCCACTTTTTCGTTTTCCTTGATAAGCGGATACACAATATAAACCTGTCTGCCCTTGGCAAGTTCCCGGGAAATGAACCGATACACATCCAAGCGTTTGTCACTGTAACGGAGCACAGTATTAACAGGCTTTCTCCCCGGAGGCAATTCATCTATAACCGACACATCCAAGTCACCGTAAACCGTCATGGCAAGAGTGCGCGGAATGGGTGTGGCCGTCATAACAAGGATGTGTGGCGGTGTGGTATTCTTTTTCCACAAACGCGCTCTCTGCGCCACACCAAAACGATGCTGCTCATCTATCACCACAAAACCGAGGTTACGAAACAATACATTGTCCTCAATCACAGCGTGGGTACCAATCAGTATGTGCAGTGAGCCGTCAGTAAGTTCGGCGTGAATCACATCACGTTCACGCTTTGGAGTGGAGCCGGTGAGAAGTTTCACATTCACTCCTATCTTCGCCGCCATGGAGCGTATTGTCTCATAATGCTGTGTGGCCAAAATCTCGGTAGGAGCCATCAGGCACGCTTGTGCGCCATTGTCCACGGCTATGAGCATGCAGAGCAATGCCACAAGTGTTTTTCCGCTCCCCACATCACCTTGCAACAAACGATTCATCTGTCGCCCGGTGAGCATGTCGGCTCTTATCTCCTTTATTACACGTTTTTGCGCACCTGTCAGTTCAAATGGAAGGCATTGCTCATAAAACGCATGGAAAAACCGCCCCACGACAGGAAATTTCATTCCCGAAACACAGAACGAACGCTTGCGACTATAGCGCAGAATATTGAGCTGGAGATAGTAAAGCTCCTCAAATTTGAGCCGGAAACGCGCATTCTGCAATTCTTCATTGCTGTGAGGATTATGTATAGCCTCCAGTGCCTTGCGCTTTGGCATAAGCCGCAAACGCGCAACAAGCTCGGGAGGAAGCGGATCGGTGATATATGACCCAAAAGCACTTAAAAGAGTTTGGTTGTACTGAAACAATGAGCGGGAGCCGATACCCCGCTGCCTGAGTTTTTCCGTGAGCGGATATACGCCTCTAAGACCGGTGGAAGCAGCCGCAGAAGCAACCGAATCAACTTCGGGATGCACCATAGACCAATGACCGTTGAACTCGGCAGGCTTGCCGAACAGCACATATTCATTGCCAACGCGATAGGCGGATTTTATTTCTCTGATGCGTCTGAACCATACGACATCCATGGTGCGCTCACCATCCGAAAACAGCCCGACGAGACGGGTCTTGGCACCTTCGCCCTGTACATTGAAGTTCACAAACACGCCCTTGACCTGCACCATGGGCATTTCGCCCGAGAACGACGATATTCTGTAAACTGTGGTGCGGTCAACGTAATGCGACGGAAAGTGATACAGCAGGTCATGGCACGTGGCTATACCAAGCTCCTTGGCAAGAAGCTCACCACGCTTGGGGCCGACGCCTTTCAAAAATTTTATGTCAGTGGCTCGTAGGCGTGACATCAAGCAGCATGGCAGCTATTGCCAAATCAAAAGGATGGGTAACTTTAATATTTGCAGCACTCCCCTCCACAAGCTCAAGAGGAGCAAAACCGGCATGTTCCATCACCGAGGCATCATCGGTAAATTCGGGCTTATAACCCGATGAATAAGCCTCAATCAGCTCAGACGCCCTGAAGCCCTGCGGAGTTTGTACGGCACGCATCTGTGCCCTATTGACTGAATGGGATATGCCGTCGGCATCCACCATACGCAACGAATCGGTGACAGCCACTGCAGGAATAGCTCCATGCGCACCATGCTCCACGGCATTCACAACGGCATTCACAACCGATTTTGTCACTATTGGGCGTGCCCCGTCGTGCACAGTAACGATTTCTGTACCGTCAGGCAAAACAGCAAGAGCATTAGACACCGAATGCCAACGGGTGGCACCGCCCTCCACTATCGCCGGAGACTGGAAATCATGAGCCGAGCACATCTCCCGCCACATATCCATGCATTCGCGGCTGAGCACAAGGAGCATATCGGCATGAGGAGTTGCTATCCGCAGCCGCTCAATGGTGGTCATGAGCAAGGGCCTGCCACTAAGGTTGCAGAACTGCTTGGGCAATGACGAACCGAATCGACTGCCGCTGCCGGCAGCCACTATTATGTGACACACGCGGCTCATTTCGCAGGAACGGATAAATAAGAGGAATATGCTTCAGGAGAAGAGATTATGCGCATGGCTTCGCGGAAATTTGGCGAAATGGGATTGACAACCCTGAAATAGGTAGATTGCTCAAAAATATCTCGACCTATTATACCTTTGATAATAAGTTCTATAATAGGTTTGGAAGTCAGGAACTGCTCTTCGTTATACTCCACACCCTCTTTAGTGCCGAGGTCCACAAGATGATCAAGAGTGGCCTTGTCAACCTTGAACTGATCTACAAACTGCGATTCGTTGCGGTATTTTTTACGCAACTCTTTGCGGTGCTGATCAACATACTCGGTTGCGACACGATTGATAAGCCCTTTGGCTACAAGGTCGCGATAGTATGCGGAATAATATGAGGTGTCAACAGGCACGAAATTGTCGGGTATTACACCGCCTCCACCGTACACGGGGCGTCCGAGCCGCAAAGTGCGGTAAAGGAGCGAATCAGGCAGATGTATGCTGTCGGCGCTCATCAGCTCGCCAGACGACAGTCGGGAGTATGTTTCGTTTCTGTATTCATCGTCTTTGCCTTCGGCATACGGTTTCTGGATGCATCTGCCGGAAGGAGTATAGTAACGCTGCACGGTCAGACGCACCATAGTGCCATCGGGCAACGGGAACGGACGCTGTACAAGCCCCTTGCCGTATGTACGGCGGCCGGTGAGCACACCTCTGTCGTTGTCCTGTATGGCGCCACTCACAATTTCACTTGCCGAGGCGGAATACTGATTAACCATCACTACCACCGGCATATCAGCAAGCACTCCCCTGCGCTCGGCACGGAAATATCGCGGCTCTAATTTTGTACCTTTTGTAAATACCACGAGGTCACCTTTGTTCAAAAACAGGGAAGCCACATCAAAAGCAGCCGACAGATACCCTCCACCGTTCTCTTCCAAATCAAGCACCAGCCTTTTCATGCCCTTGCGCTTGAGATTGTCTATGGCCTTGAGCATCTCCTGCCCTGTGCTTTCGGCAAAGCGTGCAAGTTTTATAAACCCTACAGAGTCATTGGCCATATATGCGGCATCAATGCTATAGATGGGTATGTCATCGCGCACAATATTGAATTCCAGAAACTCAGGCACACCCTTGCGGAGCACAGTAACCTTGACGGTACTCCCCTTCGGGCCACGCAGAATTTTCTGAATGGCGGTATTTTTCATTTTCATCCCTGAAATAGCCGTGTCATCTGCGGCTATTATACGGTCACCTGCCAGTATGCCAACTTTTTCCGAAGGACCACCGGACACAGGCTGTATCACATACAATGTGTCATTGAGCATATTGAACTGTATGCCTATACCGGAGAAATTGCCCTGAAGAGGCTCGGTCAAAGCCTTGGTTTCTTCAAAGTCAGAATACTGAGAATGCGGGTCAAGTGTTTTAAGCATAGCCACAATGGCTTCTTCTACCACATGATCAGCATCAACGGTGTCAACATAAAAATTCTCAATTATATTCTCCACCATCGACAGTTTTTGGCGCGGTGTGAATTTCGGTTCTTCGGCATAAGCCGTGAGCAACGCCGTGATAGCGAGCAAGAATAAAGATATTTTCTTGAAATTCATTTTTGCAATTCGTTATTATCTGGTAAAAACGCCGAAACATCATAGCCAAATCCCTCAAGCTCGCGCACAACCGATGAGCTTACGCTTGCCCATTCGGGTGCGGCCAAGAGCATAACTGTGTCTATTCCCGCAATTTTTCGGTTGATGTCGGCCATTCGGCTTTCGTAATCAAAATCACTCACAGAGCGCACGCCCCTGAGCAGAGCAACAGCCCCAAAATGTTTTGCCGCATCCACAGTAAGACCGCTGTAAGCCACCACCTCAACCCGGGGATTATTGCCCACAGCAGCCCTGATTCTGTCTAACCGGGACTGTATCTCATTATCATCAAGAGTGGTTTTGGAGACATTATATCCCACGCACACCACCACACGGTCAAAAATATTCAAGCCACGGCGCAGAATGTCAAGGTGTCCGCGTGTGAAAGGGTTGAACGAGCCGGCGAATAATGCCACACGCTCATTATCAGCTGATTTCCGAGTCATCTTCCACTACTAAGTTGTCAATGATAAAATTCTGTCGCTCAATGGTGTTCTTGCCCATGTAGAAGCGTAACAACTCCGCCACGCCGTCCTCTTTGTGAAGCGACACCTTGTCAACACGCATATCCGGCCCGATGAGGTCACGGAACTCGTCAGGCGATATTTCACCAAGACCTTTGAATCGCGTTATTTCGGCGTTGACACCGAGCTTGGCAATTGCATTTCTGCGCTCCTCATCAGTGTAGCAGTAATACGTTTCCTCACCCTTGGATTTCTTCATTCCCGTACGTTTGACGGTCTTCTTGTTACGCACACGGAACAACGGAGTCTGAAGGATATACACATGTCCACGTTTTATCATGTCAGGGAAAAACTGCAGGAAAAACGTGAGCAGAAGCAAACGTATGTGCATGCCGTCCACATCGGCATCGGTGGCTATAATCACATTGTTATAACGAAGGCCGTCCAAACCGTCCTCAATGTTCAGAGCTGCCTGCAACAGATTGAACTCCTCATTCTCATACACCATTTTCTTGGTCTTGCCATAGGTGTTTTTGGGCTTACCACGCAAAGAGAACACAGCCTGAGTTTCCACATTGCGGATTTTGGTAATGGAACCTGTTGCGGAATCGCCCTCGGTGAGGAATATGGAGGATGCGAGTTTCAAATCCTCATCGCCTTTGGCATCATTGAGATGTATGCGGCAATCAAGCAATTTCTTGTTGTGAAGATTGATTTTCTTGGCCTGCTCACGCGCTTTTTTGGTCACAACGGCCATTGACTTGCGTTCCCGTTCATTCTCAAGCACCTTACGCTGAATGATTTCAGCAGTGTTTTTATCGCGATGAAGATAATTGTCAAGCTCTTTTTTAATGAAATCGCCCACATATTTGGCTATAGTCACACCATCAGGAGCCATGTCTCGCGAACCGAGCTTGGTTTTGGTCTGCGACTCAAATACCGGTTCCTCCACTTTCAGCGACACAGCCGCAACAATACCGCTGCGCACATCGCTGTATTCCAGTGACGCACGGCCAAGGAATTCCTTGATGGTACGTGACACGGCTTCTTTGAAAGCCGTGAGATGAGTGCCGCCCTGCGTGGTATGCTGGCCATTGACGAATGAATAATACTCTTCACCATACTGATTGGCGTGGGTAATGGCCACCTCAATGTCCTCACCAATAAGGTGAATAGGCTCATACAGTGGCGTACCGGTCATGTTTTCTGACAGAAGGTCAAGCAGACCTTTGCGACTGATAAATTTCTGGCCATTGAAATATATGGCGAGACCGGTATTCAAAAACGTATAGTTTTTGAGCAAAGGCACTATGAATTCGTCACGGTAATGATAGTCCCGAAACACCTCGCTGTCAGGTGTAAACTGCACGAGAGTACCATCCTTTTCATCGGTATCCACAATAGGAGTCTCAGATATAACCTCTCCACGGCAATACTGCACACGTTTGAGCTTGCCCTGACGCACGCTCTGAATCATGAAATCGCTTGACAGGGCATTTACCGCCTTGATACCAACGCCGTTAAGTCCTACCGATTTTTTAAACGCCTTGCTGTCGTATTTACCGCCGGTATTCATGCGCGATGAAGCCTCGACAAGCTTGCCGAGAGGAATACCGCGACCGAAATCGCGCACAGTCACAGTGGAATCAGTCACAGTGACATCCACCTGCTTTCCAAAACCCATCATATATTCGTCGATGGCGTTGTCAAGCACTTCTTTGAGAAGCACATAGATACCGTCATCGGCGCTGGAGCCATCGCCGAGCTTACCGATATACATACCGGGACGGCGACGGATATGCTCGTTCCATGAAAGTGTCACTATGGCATCATCGCCGTAGTTATCCGTCCCGGCAGAATCACCGCCGGGCAATATTTCTTCATCTTTGATATCTTCGGTCATAAATCAGTGTAGATGCGTGCAGTATGCAAAGGTACAAAATATTTTACACCTTTGCCGTTCACGCTTATAAAAAAAAGATTAACTTTGCAGTATATAAAAACAATCACTACTATTAGAATGAAACATATTCCTCTTTATATCACAGCATTAGCAGCAGCGGCAATATTTGCCACATCGTGTTCGCGCACCCCGTCATGGAAAATCAAAGGCACTGTGCAAGGTGCCGAAAACAGCAGTATGGTGCTTGAGGGCGCCGGTGCCATAGGATGGTATCCTCTTGACACCATCATGATAGGCAGCGACGGTGCCTTTGAGTTTAGCCGCGAAGCCGCCGGTCATCCCGACATATACCGCTTGTCATTGAATGACAAATACATCTATTTGCCCATCGACAGCATTGAGTCACTGACCCTTTCCGCCAACGCCTCCTCTTTTGACACATCCTACAAACTCTCCGGCTCCACAGCAGCCGAGATAATCACCAATGTTGACCACAAGCTGATGCAATCGGCGCTCACAAAAGGCACACTCGCCACCACCGGCGATTCATTGCTGAAACGCGAGCTTGCCCAAATGATGCTTCAGGAGCCAAGCGGCATTGTGGCCTATTACATCATCAACAAGAGTATTGGCGGCATACCTGTGTTTGACCCTGAAAACCGAAGCGACCTGCGCGTGATTGGCGCTGTTGCCAACGCTTACGACAGAGACCGTCCAAACGACCCGCGCACCGAACAGCTCAAAAACATCTACCTGCTACATCGTGCATCAATGCCCTATTACACATCCACCGACACTATTGTGGCAAGCACAGTGGCATTCCCGGATTTGAAACTGTGGGACAACAAAGGACGCCAGCATGATTTGGCGCAAGTGGCACACAACAACAAGGTGGTGCTGCTTAACTTCACGGCCTATACTGCCAAAGAGTCTCCGGCTATAAATTTGGAGTTCAACAAAATATACGAGCAATACCGTTCCAAGGGGCTTGAAATATATCAGGTGGCCATTGACGATGACGAATACCAGTGGAAACAATCCGCCAACAATCTGCCATGGATCACGGTTTACAATCCGCCAACGGAACCGCAGAATCTGATTAACTTTAATGTACGCGCACTACCCACCACTTTCATCATAGTTAACGGTGACCTTGTGGACCGCGCCGATCAGGTGGGAAATCTGCCGGTAAAGCTCTCCAAATACCTGAAATGAAACTGGATGTGGCCATATCCACCTACCAGCCGCAGGGATTGCAGAGGGTAGCAGATATGAACCTTCCGCAGGTTGAAGGTGTGCGATATGTGGTGTCGTGGCAACAGCATGGCGGCGCACGCATACCGGAGCAATTATTGCGCAATGATGTCAAAATAATACGATTCGGCAGCTCCGGGCAATCAGCCAACCGCAACAATGCGGTCATATATACATCCGCACCCATAGTGCTTATAGCCGATGACGATTTGCGTTACACCGCGCAACAACTTCTGGCAGTAATAGACACCATGGAGGCCAATCCCGATGTGGATATAGCCACATTTCAATACATCGGCGACAACAAATACTATCCGCCGACAGAGCAGCCTATAACACGACAGATACCCAAGGGGTTGAGCTTTGCATCCTTTGAAATAGCAGTGAGGCGCAAATGCTTTGATTCCCTGAAGTTTGACGAAAGATTTGGTATAGGCGGCTCAATGTTTGATCTCGGCGAAGACGAGAAGCTGATGCTTGATGCAGTGCGCATGGGGTACACATGCCGTTTTTTCCCGATTACCATAACTACCCACACCGGACCTACCACCGGCCATAGACCCATCACCAATCCCCGTGCGGCTGCCGGCACAGGATGCCTGATACGCGGCTGGTATCCATGGAGCTGGCCACTGCGGATTCCGCTCAAAGCTTACCGGCTAAAGAAAAACGGCAGCAAATTCGGCTTTTGCCTGCGCCATATGCTGCGTGGTGCCATGAAGAATTGTTCTATCGCCCGATAATCCGCTTAAAACCTCTTGCCAAGCTCCACAGCCATGGGTAGCGTGAGACTTTGAGCTTGATTTTCGCGAGAGCGGGCAACTTACAGCCCCTTTCTGCCATCAAACTACTCACAACCGCCACGCTCTGTTTATTGCCGCTATCAAAAGCCAGACCCGCCACGAATACAGCTCCATGCTCAATGGCCGCATCAACATCCGGTGTATGAGCATCATAGTAATCCGCAAGCGTAAGCCTGCATCCGAGAACCGCAGTATAAAATCCAAACAACCGCTCCTCGGACCGAGTGTTGCTCAAAGAGTCATCGCCCACCGAATAAAGGAGCGATTCTTCTTCCACGAATCCAAAACCTCCCTTAGTTCCCAAATCACACACCAGCGGCATGTCCTCGCAACCGAACGCATCGTTGCATACCATATTGTTGTCAACATTCACTGCCTCGCGACGATACAGCATGGTGCTGAGCGGGACAGGAAAATTGCCAACCGACGCAAGCACGCCCTCAAGCATATCGCGTCCGGCAACTGTGCGCCGCCAAGCGGCATGAGATTCGCAATCCCGCGAATACACATCAAAGCCTTTTCTACATTCTATCCAGTCACTGCCCACCGCTACAAGCCCGGAATCGGCATTGAGCATCGCAAGCTGTTTCACGAGCCAAGTGCCAGGCAAACGGTAATCGTCAGCAGCACAATCTGTAACAAATCTCCCTTTGCAAGTCCTTAAACATCTGAAATAGTTGCGTACTACACCCATATTGGGTTCACGCGGCATTACACGCACGATGCCGGCGAATCTGTCGGCATACTCCATGCATATCTCGTAGCAGCCATCAGTAGAACCGTCATCACCCACCACAATTTCAAGCGCACGGCACTGAGCGCGCATTGCAAGCACACTGTCAAGTGCGCGGCGCACAGTGGCAGAATGATTGTAACTCAGCACAATCACCGACACTTCAACCGGAATGTTGGATTTCAAATCGGGTTCCACGCCACAAATTTAACACCAATAACTCAATTTATTCTCAAAATCAAGCTATATTTGCACATAGGCAAATGTTTCGGATAAAAGAACGTATGGAAACCAACAATCTTATTACAGTGGTAGTGCCGGTACACAACCGTGCTGACATAGTGCTACGTACCCTTGATTCGATTTACAATCAAACTTATCGTCCTATTGACCTGATAATTGTGGACAATGCATCCACCGACTTCACCTTGGAGAAAATCACCGAGTGGAGCAAGAGCCGCCAAAAGGGGGATTTCAATGTGGAGATATTGCAATGTGAAGAAGCCGGGGCCGCATGCGCCAGAAATTTCGGTCTTGAGCACGTGCGCACTCCATGGGTGATGTTCTTTGATTCCGACGATGAAATGCGTCCCGAACATATAGCCAAAGTGACACGTGAAATCAATGAGCATCCCGACTGCCAGCTGATATATTTTGATGCCACCGTAATGGATACCGACGGCTGGAGCCATCCCATGAGCATTAATGACACAAACATGATGCGTGCGCATCTGTTTCACTGCATCCTATCCACACAGCGGATGGCCATACGCACCGATCTTGCAAAAAGCGTGGGCGGATGGAACAAAGCGTGTGCCATATGGGACGACATGGAACTGGGCGTGCGTCTGCTGCTGTCCACCGACAAAGTGCGCAAACTTCATGGCGACCCGCTTGTGGTAATTCATCCCAGCGGTGATGAATCACTTACCGGCGACAATTATCAGACCCGAGCAGGGAAATTTGAAAAAACGCTTGACATAATTGACGGACATTTCATACAGCCTCAATTTCATCTCGAGCAGATGTGGGTGGAAAGCCGCAGAATGATTCTGGCCGCAATGTATGCCCGTGAAGGCAAAAAAACTTTGGCAACTGCCTTACGCAAACAGATATTGGACCGACATGCATGGAGCGATGCAATGAAACTGCGTGCCGTTTACACAACCCAGCGATTGTTGGGCCACGGAGGATCGGCAACTGCCGAATATTTTTTCAAAAAGCCTAAAGCGAAGGCAAAGTAACCGAAAAATGAGCCGACGAAGTGTGCTCCCGCAACAGAATCTCCACCATTGAGCGCACCCGTTGAGGATACTGTGCGGCAAGGTTATTGTCCTCGTGCAGGTCGGATTCAAGATTGTAAAGTTCAGGGACACCTTTCTTCACAATCAGTTTCCATGGTCCCTGACGCAATGCTATTTGATCTGTTTCGTCAAATTCCCAGTACAGAAAGTCATGCTGCTTCTGCACACCGGAGCCGGTGAGCGTGGGCACGAAAGATATACCGTCAAAATAATCTGTTTCCAAAGCCTTGTTGCCGTATGTCCCAGGCACATCGCTAACTCCGGCAATCTCGGCAAAAGTGGGCATAAGGTCGTAGAATGCAAGTATATGGTCACTCTCCTGTCCGGGCTTGATGCCTTTGGGCCAGCTCACGATGAACGGTACCCTGATGCCGCCTTCATGACAAGAACGCTTGAGCCCCTTAAGCTTGCCGTCACGGCCAAAAAACGTGGGGTCTGCACCGCCTTCCTCATGAGGACCGTTGTCGCTTGTGAATATCACTATCGTATTGTCGGCCAGTCCTTTTTTGTGAAGCATAGACATAATCTCCCCCACATACGAGTCCAAACGGGTTATCATGGCGGCAAACTGTGCATGAGTGTGAGTCACAGGGTTATACCTTGACCATACACTTCCTTCGTAAGTGCCGTCATCAGTGAATTTTTGTTTGTAATGCTCCAGTATGGAATCGTTAGGCTGAGCAAGCTCTGCATGAGGCAACGTGTAGGTCAGAACGCCGAAGAACGGTTGTCCGGCACTCTGAGCGTCAATCCATTTCAACGCCCGCTGATGTATCATGTCGGCAGAGTACTGCTTACGTTTCTCGTAACCGTCACCATACATAGGGTACTCAATGTTCTGCGTCAGCACCTCGCGTACCACAGCGGTGTCGCCCAAAGCCTTGGAATACCGATTCAGAAAATTAGGATAATACAAGTGAGCCTGAAACTGGCATATATAGCCATAAAACTCATCCACCCCTCTTTTGTCGGGGGTAGAAGCAGATCCTTCATAGCCGCCGGCCCATTTGCCAAACATGCCTGTATTGTATCCGAGTGATTTCATTATCTCGGGAAGCACCACATGTGCGGTATCATAAGGGTGTTGGCCGACTATGGAGTAATCCTCATTTTCACCGTATTTCACCATGGGCACGTCGCGCCAATACTCCTTATTGCCCCTGACCTCGCAATGGCCCGAATGCTGCCCTGTCATCATGGATGCACGCGAAGGAGCACTCACCGGACTGCCGGCATAAGCCTGCGTAAACCTTATGCCCGAGCGTGCGAGAGAATCAATATTGGGCGTGGAAATATACGGCTGACCATAGCAGCCAAGATCACCATAGCCCATGTCATCACACATAATATATAATATATTAGGCCTGTCAGCGGCAAAAGCGCTGAATGCGGTCAACGGCACCAGAGAGGCGAAAATACGTGAAGTCATAATTCACAAATTTACAACATAAAATCAACAATGACGCATCTACAATCCCAAAAATTGGTTAAAAATCACAAAGCGAAATCAGCATCTTTCTAACTTTTGTTAACACAACGCGCATTTAGCTTCCCTGTTTGTTATTAAAGAAACGATATTTTGTACCTTTGTACACGAATAAACCTATTCGAAATAATTATGCCGAACGTATTAACCGAATTAATCGGAAAGCAAGCATTGAAGTATGGCACCCGCGAAGCCTTCTCGGCTCCGGTAAATGGCAAATGGGAACCAACATCCTGGCTTGATTTCGAAAAGATGGTGAACCAAGCGGCTTACGCTTTTGAGATGCTGGGAATGAAGGAATGCGACAACATCACCGTGTTCTCAGCCAACCGTCCTGAAATTCTGATAACTGATTTTGCTGCCTATGCCAACCGCATGGCTCCGATTTCAATATACTCCACAAGCTCTCTTGAGCAAGTTATATATATAGTCAACGACTGCGGCTCCACCAAACTGCTTGTAGGTGACGAAAAGCAATATGGAATGGCTCTTGAGGCTAAAAAACAGTGCCCCAATCTCAAGCAGATTATAACCTATGACAATGTGCAGCGCAAGGAGGACGACACCACCACTATGACATTTGCCGACCTGCTTGAATTAGGGTCAAAAGCCACGGAAATGTGCCGTGAAGAGGTAATAGCCCGTCGCAAACGCGCACTTCCTGAAGATATAGCCACTATAATCTACACTTCCGGCACCACCGGCGAGCCCAAAGGGGCAGTACTGCCTCATTCGTGTTTCAACGCCGTGCTGCCCATGCACAAGGAAAGGCTCACCACCCTCAGCGACAACGATACCTCGGTATGCTTTTTGCCATTGAGCCACATATTTGAAAAAGGATGGACATATGTATGCCTCTATTTGGGAATAAGGGTGTCAATCAATCTTGACCCGCACGACATACAGCGCACTGTAGCCACGCGCCGTCCCACATGCATGTGCTCTGTGCCTCGCTTCTGGGAAAAGGTATATACCGCCGTACAAGAAAAAATAGCCACACTCAGCCCCCTGAAACGATGGATGGCAGTACAAGCTCTGAAAGCAGGCAAAAAACGTAACCTTGGCTATCTGCGTCTGGGCAAAAAAGCTCCATGGTGGGTAGAGAAACGGTATCAGTTCTTTTACAAGAATGTGCTTCTGCCCATGCAGAAAGTAATAGGCGTAGAAAACGGCAACCTCTTTCCCACAGCCGGTGCGCCCCTGAGTGCTAATATCGTAGAGTTTTTCCACTCCTGCGGCATCAATATAATGATAGGCTACGGACTGTCCGAAACCACGGCCACCGTTACCTGTTTTCCTCAGATAGGGTATGAGATAGGCACCGTTGGCACTGTGATGCCCCGCGTGCAGATAAAGATTGGCGAACAGAACGAGATACTTGTCAAAGGTCCGAGCGTGATGCGCGGATATTACAACAAGCCGGAAGCCACCAAAGAAGCATTCACTGCCGACGGATGGTTCCGCACCGGAGACGCCGGCAGAATTGATGAGAATGGCGCGCTGATACTGACTGACCGCATCAAGGACCTGTTCAAGACATCCAATGGCAAATACATTGCCCCCCAAGCACTTGAAAGCCGATTGGGCGAGGACAAATACATTGAGCAGGTGGCTGTGATCGGTGACCAGCGCAAATACGTAACCGCTATCATCATTCCGGCTTTTGAGGCTCTTAAAGAGTATGCCAAGAAAAAGCATATCCAGTATCGCAATGTGGAAGACCTTGTCAAGAATTCCGACATCCGCGCCATGATAGCTGAACGCATAGAAAACCTGCAGCGCAACTTTGCCGGATTCGAGCGCATAAAGAAATTTACACTGCTGCCCCAAGAATTCACTATGGAAGCCGGGGAACTCACCAACACCCTCAAAATCCGCCGTCCGGTAATCAACAACCGCTACGCTCGCGAAATTGAGGCCATGTACGCATAAAAAAATTCATTACCACATATGATTACACAGGAACAATTAAAAGAGACTTTTGAGCGCAAGCTGGCGCTGAGGAGGTATCTTTGACATCGACAGCAAGAAAATAGAAGTAGAAGAAGAGGAACTGCGCACCCATGTACCTGATTTTTGGGAACACCCCAAAGAAGCGCAAATCCAAATGAAAAAAATCAAAGACCTTCAGGCATGGATTGAAGGGTTCGGAGAAGTGGAGCGTGCAGTAGATGATTTGGAAGTGGCTTTTGATTTCGTGAAGGAAGGAGCCATGGAAGAGACTGAACTGGACGCGATGTATGCCGATGCTATTGACAAGATAGAGAAACTGGAGCTGCGCAACATGCTGCGCCGTGAAGAAGACAAACTCGGCGTGGTGCTCAAAATAAATTCGGGAGCCGGCGGCACTGAAAGTCAGGACTGGGCATCAATGCTCATGCGCATGTATCTGCGCTACTGCGAAAAACACGGCTACAAAACTTCTATAGCCAATATACTTGAAGGTGATGAAGCCGGCATAAAATCCTGCACGATAAATGTGGAGGGTGATTTTGCCTACGGTTATCTCAAAAGTGAGAACGGTGTGCACCGTCTGGTGCGCGTATCACCCTACAATGCCCAAGGCAAACGCATGACATCGTTTGCCTCGGTATTCGTGACCCCGCTGGTGGATGACACTATAGAGGTGAAAGTAGAACCGGCCCTTTTGTCATGGGACACTTTCCGAAGCGGAGGTGCCGGAGGTCAGAACGTGAACAAGGTGGAATCAGGTGTGCGCCTGCGTTACCAGTTCACCGATCCCTACACCGGCGAGCAGGAGGAGATCCTTATTGAAAACACCGAGACACGTGACCAGCCAAAGAACAAAGAAAACGCCATGCGCCAACTCCGATCGATACTTTATGACAAAGAGTTGCAGCATCGTCTTCAAGAGCAGGCAAAAGTGGAGGCCGGAAAAATGAAAATTGAATGGGGCAGCCAGATAAGGAGTTACGTGTTTGATGACCGTCGCGTCAAAGACCACCGCACAGGATTCCAGACCTCGGATGTGAACGGGGTGATGGACGGTGACATTGACGGATTCATCAAGGCTTACCTTATGGAGTTTGCCGCCGCTGAACAAGAATAAACCAACATTCTGATATATTTATGGAAAAGCCACTGTACAGTGGCTTTTTCAGTATGTTTTCAATATTACTTTGCAATCGCCGGGAAACGCCGATTTGACTCTTGTATGCCTCAAAATTAATTTGGGGGTGTTGGGGAATTTTTGTATTTTTGTGGTTAAACGCAACTACTGATTCACAAAAGCTTATGAGCGAAGATTTTAACGACGACGAAGAAGACCTTAAAGATGCCATAGACCCAGCCGACGATGATAGCTCCGAAGCCTCCGAAGGTGGCTTTGAGTCAATGCTTGTGGACCTTAGTGACGATGTGGTCAAGCACCAATTGCGAGGAATGTTCCAGAGCTGGTATCTGGATTATGCCTCCTACACCATCCTTGACCGCGCCATACCGCATATCGATGATGGACTGAAGCCGGTACAACGCCGTATTCTCCATACCATGAAAACGCTTGACGACGGGCATTTCAACAAGGTGGCCAATATTGTGGGAACCACGATGCACTACCATCCGCACGGGGATGCCTCAATTTACGGCGCACTTGTGCAATTGGGCCAAAAGGAGCTGCTGGTGGAAACTCAGGGTAACTGGGGAAACATACTCACCGGTGCACCTGCTGCCGCAGGACGTTACATTGAGGCCCGTTTATCGCCGTTCGCTCTTGAAACTCTCTTCAACTCCAAGGTAACGCAATGGACGCCAAGCTATGACGGACGCAAAAAAGAGCCGGTGACACTGCCGGTAAAGTTTCCTCTGTTGTTGTCGCAAGGCGTGGGCGGAATCGCTGCCGGATTGTCAAGCCTCATACTACCGCATAACTTCAACGAAATTCTTGATGCATCAGTCAAATGCCTTAAAGGTGAGAATTTTGAGCTGTATCCTGACTTCGTAACAGGCGGATTCATTGATGTGAGCCGTTACAACGACGGTAAACGCGGTGGAAAAGTGCGCATACGTGCCAAAATTGAAAAAGTTGACAACAAGACCCTCGCCATAACCGAGATACCCTACAGCCTCACAACCGGATCACTGATTGAATCCATTCTGAAGGCATTTGAAAAAGGGAAAATCAAGATACGCAAAATTGATGACAATACAGCCGAAAAGGCACGCATAATAGTGCACTTGCAACCCGGCACGTCAAGTGACAAAACCATTGACGCACTCTATGCCTTTACCGACTGCGAGCTGCCAATTTCACCCAACTGCTGCGTAATATACGATGACAAGCCACATTTCATAGGGGTAAGCGATGTGCTTCGCCGCTCGGTACAGCACACACGCTCCATTCTCAAAGCCGAACTGGAGATACAACTGGGCGAAGTCAAGGAGCAGCTGCATTTCGCATCGCTTGAACGCATCTTTATCGAGGAACGCATATACAAGGACCGCGAATATGAAGAAGCTGAGAGCCGCGAGGAAGTAATTTTGCATATCTTCCGCCGTCTGGAGCCATGGACAGAAAAATTCATACGCCCTGTTACCGAAGAAGATGTGGTGCGCCTATTTGAAATCAAAATGGGGCGCATACTCAAATTCAATTCCAAGACCGCCGATGAGCAGATAGCCGCATTCAAGGACAAAATAGCATCTATAGAATACAAACTGGCCCACCTGACCGAAATAACGATTGAATGGTATCAGGAACTTAAAAAGAAATATGGGGCAGCCTATCCGCGTCGCACCGTGCTCCGCAACTTTGACAACATTGAGGCGGCCACGGTGGCAGAAGTCAATGAGAAGCTTTATATCAATCGCGAAGAAGGCTTTTTGGGTACAGGGCTTAAAAAGGACGAGTTCCTGTGCAACTGCTCATCAATTGACGATATCATAATATTCTACAAAGATGGCCGCTACAAGGTGACCAAGGTACAGGAAAAGATGTTTGTGGGCAAAAACGTGATGTACGTGGCCGTGTTCAAGCGCAACGACACCCGCACTACCTACAATCTTATCTATCAGAACGGCAAAGGCGGCATCTACTACATGAAGCGTTTCCAGATTACCGGCATAACACGCGACAAGGAGTACAACATGACTCAGGGACTGCCGGGAAGCAAACTGCTTTGGTTCACAGCCAATCCCAATGGCGAGGCCGAAGTGGTCAAAGTGACGCTCAAACCCAAGGCAAGACTAAAGAGCCTGTTTATTGATGTTGATTTCAGCACCATGGCGATAAAAGGGAAAGGCGCACTCGGCAACATTGTGACAAAGAACGATGTGCACCGCGTATCGCTCAAGCGCGAAGGCTTATCTACCCTTGGAGGCCTTGAGGTATGGTTTGACCCTGATGTCTTGCGCCTGAATTATGACGGTCGCGGGGAATATCTGGGTGAGTTCGGACCGAGTGACCAACTTCTTGTGGTCATGAAATCGGGACAGTATTACACCACCTCGTTTGATTTGGCCAATCATTATGATGAAGGGATATTGCGCATAGAACGATTCCGGCCCGGCCATGTATGGACGGCAGTGCTGTTTGACGCCGCGCAGGGCTATCCGTATCTCAAACGATTCGTTTTTGAGCCTTCGGCCAAGAAACAGAGCTTCATAGGCGAAAGCGACAAATCGGAGCTGCTGTGCCTGAGCGATGCCCCCGGAGCGCGATTTGAAATAATATTCGGAGGCAATGATGCGTTCCGAGGCACAATGGAAGTAACCGCAGCCGATTTTGTTGCCCCGAAATCATTCAAGGCCAAAGGAAAGCGACTGACAAATTATCAGGTAAGCGACATACGCGAGCTTGAGCCACTTGATATTCCCGATTCAGATTCCGAAACAGAACCAACCACCCCGCCCGATATGGACACCGACCTTGATCCCGACAAAGACAAGTCGGAAGATGAAGTGCGCGATGAAATCACCGGACAACAACGCATATTCTGATGACACGCAAATTTCTCATAGCAGCATTACTGCTGATTGCCGGTGCAAGCAAAGCAGCTGAACCGACCGACACCATAACCATTTTACGACCCGTTACATCGGCATATACTTTTGGTGCAGGCTCATCGCACCTCGCCGACACCTACCTGTCACCGCTCAAATATACCGGATGGCACGTAGATTTCCATTACGAAAGAATGCAGGCCATGAAGTTCAATCCCGAAAAATGGGTGATGCAGATGCGTGCCGGAGTACAGGCTGACAAGGCCATGAGCCCGGCGCAAAACTCATATCTGTGGTACTGGGGGCTGGATTTCAGCTGGGGAATGATGCGCAGATGGCATTTGCCGCACAACATCACTCTGGCCGCCGGCGGCGATGTGATGCTGGATGCCGGAGCCATATACAACAAACGCAACAGCAACAATCCTTGCTCCGCAAAAGCGGCTCTGACACTGGGCATCACCGGTTATGCCGCATGGAACGTAAAGCTGTGGAAACTACCGATCACACTACGTTATCAGCCTGAGCTACCGGTAATAGGAGCATTCTTTTCTCCGGATTACGGCGAACTTTACTACGAGATATATCTCGGCAACCATTCCGGGCTGGCACACTGCGCATGGTGGGGCAATCATCTGCGCTACGACCATCAGCTTACCGCAGACCTACATTTCGGCAGCACCTCACTGCGAATAGGTTACAGCGGAAGCATATTATCAACCAAAGTAAATCATCTCGTAACGCATATCTTCACACATGCAGCCGTGGTGGGCATCTCAGGTGAATGGATCTCACTCAACCCACGCAAAACCATTTCACAACACGCGCGCACCATCTCAGCCCTATATTGATTATGAAAAAGATATATTCATTAATTATCCTGGCATGTACGCTTACAGCATGTCATGAAATTCCGGAATACACCAACGACAATCAAGGCAACTTTGAAACATTGTGGAGCATTCTTGACGAGCATTACTGTTTCTTTGCCGAGAAACAGGTGGATTGGAATGAGGTACACGCACGCTACTCACAACGCATTTCCCCATCCATGACACGCGAGGAATTATTTGCCGTATGCTCCGAAATGCTTGCCGAACTTAAGGACGGCCATACCAATCTGTCGGCAGCATTTGCCACATCCTATTATCGCAAATGGTGGAGCGATTATCCACAGAATTACAATGCGCGGCTCATTGAGCAGTATTATTTCAATTTCAACTATCGACAGCTCGGGGCTTACACTTACGATTTCCTTCCACAGAACATAGGGTATGTGCACTGCTCCACCTTTGAATCCGGCATAGGAGCGGGCAATCTTGACTATATCCTGCAATATTTCAATACCGCCAATGCCCTGATATTTGATGTACGTGACAATGGCGGTGGCAACCTCACCAATGTGGAAGATATCGTGAACCGATTCATCGACACCCGCACACTTGCCGGATACATGGTACACAAAACCGGGCCGGGGCATGACGATTTTTCCGAACCATATCCTTACTACTTCAATCCCGCCGGTGACGGACACTTGGTTTGGCGCAAACCGGTGATAGTGCTCACCAACCGCAGCACTTTTTCAGCTGCCAACAATTTCGTGTCTATAATGAAGCTTCTTCCTAACGTGACTATTGTAGGCTCAATTACCGGTGGAGGCAGTGGCATGCCTTACAGTTCGGAGCTGCCATGCGGATGGGGAGTGAGATTTTCAGCATGCTCCATACTTGACGCAAAAGGCAACTCGACCGAATTCGGTGTTGAGCCAACTGAAGGGTGCCATGTGGATATGGATGTTCAGGAAGCAGTTAACGGACATGATACCATACTGGATTTTGCTGTGGCACGCTTAACAAATCAATGATTCATGAATAATCAGGAATATAAATATATGACAGCCGATGAGGCTGTGAAATTTGTGAAGAGCGGCGACCATGTGTTCGTACAAGGCAGCTGCTCCATACCCGAAGCATTGATAGCGGCTCTTGCCCGTCGGGGTGGCGAGTTGCGCGATGTAGTACTTTACAATGCATTTGCATTAGGGCGAAGAGTATCGCCATTATGCCATCCCGATCTGAAAGATTCTTTTCTTATTGATTCATTCTTTGTAAGCAATGCCGTGCGCGGCTGGGTCAATCAGGGCTACGCCACTACCACCCCACGTTTTTTCGGGCAAGTTCCCCAACTGTTTCGCGACGGGACAATAAAACTTGATGTGGCATTCATCAACTGCTCAATGCCCGACAAAGATGGATATGTGTCGTTCGGTGTATCAGCCGACATCACCCCGTCAGCAGTGGAAACCGCCAAAATCATTGTGGCGCAGATTAACCCTCTCATGCCGTTTACTTATGGCGATTCAATAATTCACACCTCGCGGCTTGCTGCGATGGTGAGAGTTGACGACCCGCTGGCCGAGACTCCCGACATAGCTCCCGACAGCAATGAGATACGTATTGGCGAGGCCATTGCCGAGCATATTCCCGACGGTGCCGTGCTACAGGTGGGCGTGGGCACCATACCCAATGCCGTGCTGCACTCGCTCAAGAATCATAAACATCTCGGACTCCATACCGAAGCCCTTACCGACGGCATGGTGAATCTGATAGAATCGGGAATCGTGGACAACTCCATGAAACAGGTGGAGAAAGGACGCACCGTAGCCTCTCTTGCCCTTGGCACCCGACGCCTGTATGATTTCATGGACCATAATCCGTCAATCATAATGCGCGACATAGCGTGGGTGAACGACCCGTTTGTCATAGCGCAGAACAAAAATATGGCTGCCATAAACTCATGTCTGGAAATAGACCTTTCGGGTCAGGTGTGTGCCGACTCTATAGGCACCCGGATTTATTCAGGCGTTGGAGGACAACAAGATTTTGTTTACGGGTCATCGCGCAGCGTGGGGGGCCAGTCGTTCATAGCAATGCTCTCGACCACCAGCCACGGAAAGAGCAAGATCAAGCCGGTACTTACCCCGGGGGCAGGAGTTGTCACCACCCGCTTCCAAACCAATTGGGTCGTTACGGAATACGGAGCCGTGAACCTGCGTGGGAAAAACATGATTGACCGTGCCAGACTGCTCATTTCCATAGCAGCGCCTCAATTTCGCGAGGAACTTGACCGTGAGGCATTCCGGATGTTGGGTTACGCCTATAAGCGCTGGCACTAAGCTATTCGTAGCGTATTGCCTCAATGGGGTCAAGATTGGCCGCTTTCTTAGCCGGATACCAACCAAAGAATACCCCCGTGATTGTGCATACGGCGAATGACAACAAAACCGAATACGCCTGCACATACACCGGCCAATGGGCTATGGCATTGACAAGCCATGACGCCACGCAACCTACTATAATACCGATTATACCTCCGCTCACGCTGATTATTACCGCCTCAATAAGAAACTGAGACAGAATGTCAATGCCACGGGCTCCGATTGACATTCGCAAACCTATTTCACGTGTGCGCTCCGTGACCGACACATACATTATATTCATAATGCCTATTCCGCCCACGAGTAGCGATATTCCGGCAATACAGGCCAAAAGCACGGTCATCATGTCGCTGGTGGAATTCATCATTTCGCTCAATTCCTGCTGCGACCGAATTTCAAAATCATTTTCGGCTTCAGGCTTTATTTTGTGACGCGTGCGAAGTTCATCGGTTATGGATTCTATTACCTGCTCGGTATGGTTCTCGTCCACGGCACTGGCAAAAATCCCCTGTATGTAATCAATAGCCAATATACGCTTCATGACAGTGGTATAAGGAGCAAGGACAACATCGTCCTGATCCTGCCCCATGGAATTGGTGCCTTTTGACTCCAGAACACCTATCACGGTAAGCGGAATCTTACCGAAGCGCACCACCCTACCCACGGGGTCCTCACCATTTGGAAAAAGATTGTCAACAACCGTTTTGCCAAGCACACACACCTTGGCAGCCGACTTTATGTCATGGTCAGAGAACATGGAGCCGTCCTTCACCTTGAGTTTGCGTATGTCAAGGTACTCGGGTGTGATACCATACACTGTTGAAGGATAGTTGTTATTGCCGTTGATGAACTGGCCGCCCGAATTGACCGAAGGAGAAATTGCCGCTATCCCCGCCAGTTCTTTCAGCGCCTCATAGTCTGACACCTGAAGCGTTTGCATGGCATCGGCACTCTGACGCACGCCACCCCTCTGCATGTTTCCGGGATGAATCATTATCATGTTGGAGCCCATCTCCGAAATCTGAGCCTTGATGCTGTTTTTGGAGCCCTGACCGATTGCAAGCATGGTAATGACCGATGCCACGCCTATAATAATACCAAGCATTGTCAAGAAACAACGAAGCTTATTGTTGTTCAGAGCCTTGAACGCTATTTTCAATAGATTTGCTATGTTCATGAATATCAATCGTTGTCAGTGGGTAAATTCTTATAAGCCTCAGCTGCAGACAATGGCTCGGGATTAACAGTGTCGCTCACCACTTTGCCATCGCACAGCACTATGTTGCGCGAGGAATACATGGCCAATTCGGGATTGTGAGTCACGAATATTATGGTGCGGCCCTTGGCATGAAGCTGCTGAAAAAGCATGAGAATGGAGAAAGAAGTACGGGTATCAAGATTGCCGGTGGCCTCGTCTGCCAATATTATGACAGGATCATTGACCAATGCACGCGCTATGGCCACCCTCTGCTGCTGGCCGCCCGACATCTGATTGCTCTTATGGTAAAGCCGGTTACTGAGACCTACCGCATCCAGAGCCGCAATCGCTTTTTCCCGACGCTCTTTGGCATTAACAGATGAATTGTAGAGCAACGGCAATTCCACATTTTCTATAGCTGTGGTCTTGGGCAGGAGATTGTAGTTCTGAAATACAAAGCCAATTTTCCTATTACGGGTAACAGCCCGCTGGTTCTTGCTCATTGACTGTACTGACACTCCGTCAAGAAGGTATTCTCCCGAAGTGGGAGTGTCCAGGCATCCAAGAATATTGAGCAGCGTGGATTTTCCGGAGCCGGAAGTACCCATGATAGTCACGAATTCACCCTGATAGATTGTGAATGAAACTCCTCGCAGAGCTTTTACCTTTTCGCTGCCCACAATAAATTCGCGGCGCAGGTTCTGCACCTTGATTATCTCTTTGTAACTCATGGCTGATTACTTCTTTTTGTTACGGCCCGGCGGCTGCGGTGCAAACGGACTCCGCTCGCTGCTCTGTTTGGCCTCATCGTTCATAGCCGTGCCATAATCCACAGCCACTAAAGTACCTTCGTTAAGCCCGGAAAGAATCTGCGTCTTAACGCCATTGGTTGCACCGACATTCACAGCAGTAGGTGTGAGAGTGTTGCCGTCAATCACCCACACAAGTTTCTGACCCTCCTTGAGTTGCGGTACTGGCTGCAATTGTTGCGGCGTAGTTTTGTCATCGTTTTCTACGGGCTTGAAAGTAAAAGCCTTGTTGGGCAACAGCAACACATTCTGCTCGCGCATTACATAAATAGTAAGATTGGCAGTAAGTCCGGGTATGAGTTTGTGATCTGGATTCGGAGCGTTCACCACCACTTCATAAGTAACCACATTGCTTTCGGTAGTGGGGTTAAGGCGCACTTGGGTAACGGTACCTTCAAAAACCTCATCACTGTAGGCATCTACAGAAAATGTTACCGGCTGTCCCACCTTCACCTGACCTATATCAGCCTCATCCACATTGCCTATAACCTGCATATTGTCAAGGTCGGCAATAGTGTAAAGGTTTGCCACATTCATGTTTGACACCACAGTCTGGCCCACTTCCACATCACGTGAAATCACTATACCGTCAATAGGAGAGTATATCTCGGCATAATTAAGATTCTTGGCGGCACGCACCTTATCGGCTTTGGCCTTGTCGTAGGCCGTTTTCGACACCTCAAGATCCTTAACGGAAGTTTGATATTCATAATCACTTATAAGTTGCTTGTCATGAAGAGCCTTGTCGCGCTTATAGTTGGTGAGATTGTACTCATATGTCACTCTTGCCGATTCCACATTAGCCTCGGCACTCTTAAGATCGCTCTGAAGCAATGTCTTTTCAATTTCAGCAATGAGCTGGCCTTTGGTGACGACACTGTTGTAATCCACATACAGCTTGTCAATAATACCGGTGACCTGCGTACCTACATCCACCTGTGTAACGGACTCAATAGTGCCGGTGGCAGTCACGGTTTCCGTAAGCTCGCCGCGCTCCACGACGGCTGTTTCAATACTGGTTTTCTGTTTCTTGTCGCACGATGCCAGCAACAGCACGGCAACAAAAGCAAAAATAAATCTGTTCATATCGTAATCTGTTTCTACGGTAATTCTATATGCGCATTGCGATAAAACTCAATCATTTTTTGGCCGAGCATAGCCATATATTTGGCCTGGAGCACTGAATGTTGCGCCTCAATATATGTGTTGTGCGCCGTCATAAGCTCAACAGTATTGACATAACCGAGAGCAAACTGCTCATTAGTAAGCTCATCGCTCAATCTGGCCGATTCAAGTTGAGACAATGCGGCCTCATAACGCGACTGGGCAGACCGGGTATCAATATACCAGTTCTCTACCGTCTGGGCAAGCTCGGTCTGACGCTGTTCGTAATCAAGCTGTGCGTCAAGTTTATTGACTTTGGCACGCGCAATGGCGGTTTTGGTTTTCTTGCCGTCAGATATAGGTACCGACAATGTCAATCCTACCGACTCGTTCAGCCCTTGCTTCATAGATTTGCCCCATGAACCGCCGGGAGCGTAGAATCCGGTGCCAATGCCGGCACTGAGAGATATCTTGGGCTTGCGTCCGGCCTTAGCTATTGCCACATCAAGGTCGGCAACCGATTGTTCTTTTTCAAGTCCCTGAAGATAAAGGTCGGTGGCAAGAGCCATGTCATAACTCTCCTTCAAGGGCGGAAGCTGGGCAAGAACCTGCCCGTCGGTCCACTGGACATCATCCACTTCAATGGTTGTGTCTATACCTATCTCCAACAGCTTTTTAAGCTCCATGCGCCGGGCATTATATGTGCCCCGGGCATTTACAAGCTCATAGCAGTCCTGATCATACTGTGACTTAAGCTGGGTGTAGTCCACACGCGACATGCGTCCTGCTTCCATAAGCTGCTGCGCCCTGTCGGCCTGAGCATGGCTCAGTTTGGCTGCCTCCTCATAAATGCCGATAGATTCCTTGGCATAAAGGATGTTCAGATACACCTGCAGCAGATCGGTTTCAATAGTGCGCATGATATTACCGGAATTCAAGCGTGAGATTTCGGTACGGAGCTTGTTTTGCTTGACAGTATTTTCACGCTCACCGCCATTCCACACAGTCCAGGCGGCATTCAGCCCGTAGGAGCTGCTGTAGGAATTCTTGTTGCCATCGCCCCACGGATAATTGGTGAATCCATGCGTTGTGGCAAAATCAAGAGTGGGTTGCCACTGTCCCTGCGCCTCTTCAAGATTATACGAGGCTGTCTGCTCGGCAAGAATTGATTTTTGGAGCGAAATGTTATGCTGGCGTGCCCAGTCAACACAGTCGGCATAGCTCCAAGTCCTGGCCAAACACGAAAGTGTGCCAAGTGCGAGCAACGGTAAAAGTAGATATTGCTTCATCATAGTGATGCAATATTACTAACATAAAAACGGTTGGATGAAAAACTTTCAACCAACCGCCCCCTTTATTAAACAAATGACTATTTCTTGCCTATGCCATGCTCCCGCAAAAACTCCTGCAAGGTGGCTTTGAAGCTGTCTCCAACAGGTATGGAGGCATCATTATCCATCACCACGCGCCCACGCTCCACTTGCTGCACATGCTCCATATTAACGATGTATGAACGATGAACCTGAAGAAAAGCCGGAGTGAGTTTTGCCTTTATAGCCGCAAACGAACTTAGGGTGAGCAGAGGGGAAGCATTCCCTGTCACGTATATTTGCAGATATTCCCCATACCCCTTGATGAACCTGATGTCAGTAAGAGGCACGCGCACATATCTGTAATCGGTTTTCACAAACAGCGATTCGGGCTGCACTCCGGCAGGAGAGGCTGACTTTGAGGCGTAAATATCCAGAGCCTTGTGCACTGCTTTCTGGAAATCCACAAATCCGTAAGGTTTCAAAAGATAATCAACGGCATTGACTTTGTAGCTATCCACAGCATACTGGGCATAGGCAGTGGTAAATATCACCAAAGGAGGATTAGACATGGACTTTACAAAATCCATCCCGGACAGGTCGGGCATATTTATATCGGTTATAATCAGGTCCGCATCATTTTCTGCCAGATAAGCCATAGCCTCAAACCCGGTTTGACACGCAGCTCCGAGTGTCAGGAACGGCACTTTCTCCACATAGCTTTTCAGCTTTTCGAGCGCTATGGGTTCGTCATCAATAACAATGGTGGTTAGTTTCATTGTCGCGGAATTGTAAGATTAACAGTATAGCATGACGGAGACTGTATGATGTCAAGTTCGGCGGAATTACCATACAGCAGGTCCAAACGCTGACGGATGTTCCTCAACCCAATGCCTGCCGGTGCCGACGCAGCAGCCGCAGAAGGATGACAGCTGTTGATGCACGCAAACACCACTTTGCTATCTTCAATGCGCACCTCCACATTCACAAATGAGTGGGCACGGTAGCTCACGCCATGCTTGAATGCATTCTCAATAAACACAAGAAAGAGTAACGGAGCAATATTGATATTATGCATTTCAGCCTGTGAGGGAAAACTCTCGGCTATGCACAGTTTGTCCTCGGGAAACCGCTGGCGCATAAGTCTGAGATAGTTGCGGATAAAAGACACTTCGTCAGCGAGAGATATTAGTGGCTTGGAACTGTCGTAGAGCATGTAGCGCATGAGATGCGACATATCAATGACCATTGACTGTGCTTTTTCGGCATCAATCTCAATCATGCCATGAATATTATTGAGCATATTCATATAGAAATGCGGATTGATCTGAGACTTAAGGTAGGCCAACTGGCTTTCGGCATTGGCTTTCATCAGGCTTTCACGCTCTATCTTATCATCAAACCGCTGAAACAACAGCACAATAGCGATGTTGCACCCCACTACCAGTACGGCATAAGTAAAATCCATCAAAAGCGGTAATGGGATGAGGGGGCGCAGCTGCGGATGCGGGAACTGCCCTATGCCGTGTGGCGGTCGCTGCATAAAATGCACGAAATCAACGTACTGCCCCACCCATACCAATATTACAGCAAATGCAGCGGCAGCGAAATAGGCCGGCAACCGGTTTTTCAGCAACAACCGGGGAATAAGCAGCATGTTGTTGACAAGAAACAGAACAACAAACGGGAATAATGTGTGTACCATGTTCCACAACACCGTTGCATCAAGCAGGGGTAACGATATTTGCGCACGCGCACGCATCTTGTCAAGCAGATACAAGCCAACGACAATGGCCCATATCACCACATAAATGATAGTTTCTGTTTTTCGGCTGCGGGTAGCTGTCATGATACTGAATTGTTAATGTTGCAAAAATAACCAATTCTTCTTTTGTCACACAAATTATTCAACGAACAGGTAATTAAATCACATAAATTTGTAACTTCGCAGTCAATATGGAGGAAACCTTTCTTTTCATCATAGAAGTGCTCGGCACTATAGCGTTTGCCATTAGCGGCATACGGCTTGCGGCGACCAAAAACTTTGATTGGTTCGGAGCCTATATAGTAGGATTCGTCACAGCAATCGGAGGCGGCACATTGCGCGATTTGCTGCTTGACATTCCCGTATTCTGGATGCAGACATGGTGGTATCTTGCTGTCACGGGACTGTCGTTGGCCGCAGTAATAGCTTTTCAGAATGCGCTCGTTAGCCGCGACAAAATCTTGTTTTTGTTTGACTCCGTGGGACTTGCGCTGTTTTGCGTGATAGGGATACAAAAAACATTAGCTGTGGGCTACCCCATGTGGGTCGCCACTATAATGGGTATAACCACCGGAGCATTCGGAGGCGTGATACGCGACATACTGATCAACGAAGAGCCGCTGGTGTTTCGTAAAGACATCTATGCCACCGCCTGTTTGGCCGGAGCCATGGTTTATTGGGTTATAATGGTGTGCGGCGGCTCGGCCATGGCCCAGCAACTTGCCTGCGCCATAGTTGTGATAATTTTGCGAATATTGGCACTGCGCTACAATCTGTCGCTCCCTGTTCTTCACCAGTCAGCCAAGTCCAAGGATCAATATTAAACCCTTTACACACTCCACGATATGAAACCATTTTACTGTTTTGTAACCGCACTGCTATGCGCCGCCGTTATCGGCACCCGCGATGCATCGGCAGAAAGGCTTGTAATACTCCACACCAACGACACTCATAGCCAAATAGACCCCAACAACAAGAATCTGGGAGGAATATTGCGCAGGAAAGTGCTCGTGGACAGTGTTCGCGCCGCGCAGCCCAATGTAATGCTCGTGGATGCAGGTGATGCCGTACAAGGTACCTTGTATTTTTCTCTTTATGGCGGAGAAGTGGAGCAGAAAATGATGAACGCTCTCGGCTACGACATCCAAATTCTGGGCAATCATGAGTTTGACAACGGCATGAAAGAGCTTGCAAAGATGTATGCTCCGGTAAAAGCGACAAAACTGTCAACAAATTATGACTTTTCAGGCACAGAACTTGATTCCTTTTTCAAGTCTTACACCATAAAGAAAATCGGTGACAAGAAAGTGGGCTTCATGGCCATCAACATTGACCCAAAAGGAATGATAGCCGACAAGAATGCCGCAGGCGTAAAATATCTGGACGGGATAGAAGCCGCCAATGCCACGGCGTGGCACCTGAAACATAACGAGAAATGTGATGTTGTGGTGGCTCTGACACACATAGGATATGGCGACGAGCATGAGCCGGGCTACACCGACCGCGACATAGCAGCCAATTCCAAAAACATAGATATAATCATCGGCGGACATTCGCACACGGCCATCAATCCCGACAAATCCGACTCACCGGCATGGCACGTGGCAAATGCATCCGGCGATTCAATCCTCGTTACACAAACAGGGAAAGGCGGATTGTATCTTGGCGAAATAGACATGGACCTTGATAACCCGCGTGCAGCCAAATACAGGCTTATTCCCGTAAACAAACGCCTTGACGACCGCATCGATGCCGCAACAGCTGCCATGCTGGAACCGTACCGCCACGGAGTAGATTCCATTCGCTCGATTAAAATAGGCAAAGCAGCAGCAGAGATGCGCCCCAACACCGAATTATTGAACTTCGTAAGCGATTTTGTGCTGGACGAAGGGAGAGCGATTGCCCCAAATGTGGATCTTGCCATAGTCAACAAAGGCGGAATAAGATGCGCCATGCCTAAAGGCACCATCACAAAGGGTCTGATTATGCAGATGTTACCATTTGACAACAAAGTCAATGTAATAGACATATCGGGAGCAGACCTGCTGGATGCACTGAATGTCATGGCAAAACGTGGCGGAGACGGCGTGAGCCGCAATGTGAATGTGGTCTATGATCCGTCAACCGGCAAATGCACATCCGTGACCATCAACGGCAAACCGCTTGACAAGGGCAAGACCTACCGTCTTGCCACCATAGACTACCTGCGCAACGGAGGTGACTATATGAGTTCGCTCACCAACGGTACAGAGGTGGCAGTAAGTGACAGAGTACTTTACGATGATTTGATTGATTATATCCAGAGCGGAAAATACAAGGGCAAAACCATCAAGGGAGATGCCGCTGTGAGAATGAAAGCACTATGAAAACAGCAAGATTACTGGCTGTACTGACAGCCTTGAGCGTGGCCGTATCCGTATGGTCAAAATCGGCCGCCGAGCAATGGGCCGACTCGCTAATGGCCCACATGAGCATGCAGGAGAAGGTAGCGCAACTGTTTTGCCCGCGTCTTGATGTGCGCGACAACCATGCAGGGCGCGAAGCCATACGCCGCATGGTGCAGCAAGAACATGTGGGCGGCATTCTGCTCGGTAAAGGAAATATTGTGGAGTACGCAAACCTCAACAATTATGCCCAGTCACTTGCCGAAATACCACTGATGATAACATTGGACGGTGAATGGGGCCCGGCTATGCGACTGACTGATGCAGTAAGGTTTCCGTACAATATAGCCCTCGGAGCCATCCAAAACAGCCAACTGATGTATGACTACGGCTTGGAGGTGGCACGGGAATGCCGCGAACTTGGCATAACGGTAGATTTTGCTCCGGTACTGGATGTGAATTCCAATCCCGACAACCCGGTGATAGGGTTTCGCTCGTTAGGCGAAGACCCACACCGTGTGTCAGAACTTGGCGTTGCCTTTGCCCGTGGTCTTGAAGCGGGCGGCGTGTTGAGCGTGGCAAAACACTTCCCCGGCCACGGTGACACCTCGGTGGACTCGCACAAAGCATTGCCCACAGTCACACATTCACGCCATACGCTTGACAATGTGGATCTGCTGCCGTTTAAAAGTTACATATCTGCCGGACTTGGCGGCATAATGGTAGGCCATCTGAAAGTACCTGCGCTTGACAAAAGCGGTACTCCGGCATCACTGTCACATAAAATTTCCACTGACTTGCTGCAAAAGGAACTCAAATTCAACGGATTGGTGTTTACTGATGCACTTGCCATGAAAGGAGCCGTAAGCGGGCACAAAAACAATTGCGTTGCCGCATTACAGGCAGGAGCCGATGTGCTCCTCGGTTCCGGAGCCCCGTCAAGCGACATAGATGCTGTGATGAAAGCAGTGGAAAAAGGCAAGATTTCAAAAGAAACAATCAATGAAAGATGCCGCAAGCTCTTGGTTTACAAGTATAAGCTTGGATTAAAAAGCTATACGCCTGTTAACATAAAAGGGCTTATGGAGCGCGTAAACTCCCCTACAGCCTATGCACTGGTGGAAAAACTCGCCAACGCCTCTATGACTCTGCTCAACAACAAGCAACATGTGCTTCCTATAGACAGTCTTTCACGAAAAGAGATTGCCGTGGCATGCGTGGGCGCAGAACTGAACTGCGAGTTTGTGAGAATGTGCGAAAAATATGCTCCCGTTATTCCTTTGCCTACCGGTGATCATGGCCTTACACGAACAGGCATGAGCCGTATGGAAGATGCCGATATTGTGATTATGGGAATATTTGGTTCTCCGGCTGCAACTACCAATCTGTTGAAGCAACTCAAAGGCAAAAAGGTTGTGACAGTGTTTTTTGACAATCCATTCAAAATGGCCAAATATCACGAACTCGGCGCAGAACCCACACTGCTGCTTGCCTACGACAAATCACCGCAATTTCAACGCGCAGCTGCGATGGCACTGTTTGGAGGGATAAATGTCAACGGCCGTTGCCCTGTGAATATAAAAGGTATAGCTGCCGTAGGCCAAGGCATTGACCTTAACAAGAACCGGCTTGGCTATCAGGCATTACCGGGAAACGGGCTTGCACCGAGATTGAATTTCATTGTTGATTCCATTTGCTCCAAAGCCATAAAAGCCGGAGCCATGTCGGGTTGTCAGGTGGTTGTTGCCAAGGATGGCAACATTGTGCTGGACAAATCTTTTGGCCGCATAGATTTTGATGAGTCATCACCCAAAGTCACAGGCACAACCCTTTTTGACCTTGCATCAATGACAAAAGCCGTTGCCACTACCCCGGCCATAATGCTTGCGGTGGATGAGGGGCTGATAAACCTTAACGCCCCTATAGCCCGCTACGTGCCAGAATTGGAGAACACCGACAAGCAGGATATAACAGTTACCGAACTGCTCACGCACCAGTCAGGTATGCCGCCTGTGGTAAATGTGCGCAAAATCATGACCGACACCGCCAGTTACTCCCCTCCACTCAACTCCAAGGTGACCGATGCCACTTTGCGCACCGACATACTCAGCAAAAAGAGCGATGATGAATTTTATCTGCCTGTTGCAGAAGATATATGGATTTCTGATATGGGTGTGGACACTCTGATGCAGAAAATATATGACGCTCCTTTGGGCAAAAAAAATTATGTTTACAGTTGCCTCAACTTTTGTCTGCTTAAAACCGCCCAGGAAAATGTGACAGGCGTGGATATGGACCAATGGATTGACACCAGAGTTTTCGCTCCATTAGGTGCATGGCATACCGGATTTCTGCCCTTGACGCTCTTTGAACCGGAGATGATTGCATATACTGAAAATGACAAAATATTTCGCCACCAGCATTTGCACGGATATGTTCACGATGAAATTGCCGCATTTTCAGGCGGCGTGCATGGAAATGCGGGGTTGTATGGCACTGCCGGCGATATGGCAAAATTCGGCCAAATGCTATTGAACAACGGCACCTACGGCGGTGAAAGAATCATAAGCGATGCCACAGTAAAGGAATTCACCGGCACTATAACCGCTGCCCAAAGAGCATTGGGATTTGACCTTCTCCGACGCAACAAGTCACTTGCTCCATCCAACTATACCGGCAATGCTTACGGACACACCGGATACACCGGCACTTGTTTCTGGATTGACCCACAACAACAACTCGTGATTGTGGTGCTCACAAACCGCGTCAATCCATCGCGTGACAATGCCGCATTTGCCCGGCTCAATCCACGGGGAGCCATAATAAGTGCCGTGTATGAATCACTGAACCAATAGCATGGCGCAATTGTTGAGATAGAAAACAAAAACATTATTCAACAATGCGCAAAAAATTATTACTCTTAGGGATGGCTCTTGTGGCCCTTGTATCATTGCAGGCTTGCGGCGATGACAACGATGACGAGGATTACCCCATCAAACCTGCTCAGGTAGAGCAGAAATTCATTGACGCTTTCAGACAAAAATATCCCAACGCTGATATGTCAAAAGTGAAATGGGAACAAAAGCAGAATTATACTGTGGCCGAATTTGACAGAATTGCGAATGTGGAAACTGAAGTTTGGTTCAACTCCTCAGCCGTATGGATGATGACCGAAGAGGATTTGGGCAAAGACCTGTTTCTGATTCCCACGGCTGTCAACGCAGCATTTAACAATACCGCCTATGCCACCGCAAAAATCGATGACATAAAACATTACACCACCAACACTCTCGACTACTACATTATTGAAGTGGACCAGTCGCCGAGTGCTGATATGCAGCTGTATTTCCTACCTGACGGGACCCTGAAGAAAACAGCACCCGACAGCGGAGCCGAAATCTATCCCGACACCACGCCTTTCTGACACCGTTTCTATAAGAATTATAAGCGTCCTGCAGTTGTCCTTACCGCAGGGCGCTTACTTTATTGCTTTCATAGGGTTGTTTTATCAGATTCTCAATCGCACACCAAGGCATAATTGCAGCCAATCAGTGGGTTTAAGGTATTTGTTGCCGAACGCGCTGAGAAGATAAATGTCGCAAGTGCCGAGTTCATAGAATGCAGATACCGCTTTGACAAACATGTCCTGACGCTTGAAATTATAGGCTATCCTCTGCCCCAAACAGATGTTCATTCTGATTTTGGTAGGCAAGCCATAATATCCCGACCGATAGCGTGACGGCAATTTCACCCAAAATTTGTTGCTGATGATGGTTGTGACATAAAAACTTGTGGTCAGCGGCTCAAGAATGAAATCGGACCCAAGTGCTATGTGCCACGGCACAAAATTTTCTTTCAGGGCAAACGTAACTTTGGCATTTGATGAATCATATTTAGGAATAAGCCCCACCATTACTTCTGTCTCAAAATTATTGCTTCTGCCATATTGCCACCCTACACCAATAGCCGGTAAACCCATGCCGCCACCGCATTGCAAATTAAGAGTGCTTGGACGCAAGTTGAGCGCATTAGCGGACATATCGGCCATGAGCACAAACAAAATCGACACTAATCTCATTCTATCCCTAAAACTCAACCACTTCATAGTCATAACCGTTATCGTGAATGGTAAATACAAGATAAGAACGCTTTTTGGTAGCCGCGCACTGATAATAGATTACTCCGTCATTAAAAAATTCATCTACTGTCACATTGTGGCCATGACCGTAAACACAAAACTGTAATCCCCGCAATCGGGTAAGTAATTGATGAAACTCCTGAGCCAAATTATTACTGAACTGTTCGCTATAAGGGCACGCATGCATCAGCACAACCGATTTACGCACGCCGGCATCCATAGTGGCAATCTCATTTTTAATATATCCCATATCCGGCACCGCCTCCGAATAATCAAACTCCAGCGAATTGGTGTTAAGACACACAAATCGCACATCGCCGGCTGTAAATGAAAAATTAAGCGGTCCGAACAGTGATTTATATGCCTCTATACCGGTGGCTATGCAATCATGGTTGCCTATAACACACACATAAGGCATCGAAAGCTTGTCAAGTATGTCACGCTGCCAAAGGAATTCCTTGGTGGCACCGTATTCAGTGAGGTCGCCTCCATGCAACACGAAATCTATGTCACCACGAGCATTAATAGCATTTACGGCATCCCGGGTTTCGTCATAAAACCTCTGGCTGTCGGAGATCACAGCGAAACGTATTATTGACTTACCGGCAGTAGCTCTTTCTATAAGCTCAATATTTTTGTATGTAAGCTGCTTCTCACCGGTTATATGCACATCGTACGGGTTGGACTCGATCATATCACACCCATACAACATCAACGGAAGTAAAAACAAAAATAATTTTTTCATATCAAAACACACATGCCATTGATAACCCTACTTTTAGCGTACCGCCATCCCGGAACAGAATGGACGATGACAGATGCTCTTGCTTCCTTTGCTTTGCCATCTTCCTGCAGTCGTTTCCGGCAAAAAGCCCTATAACTTCGTTGACAGGATCAATAAGAAAAGCAACAGTATTGCCCAGAAACCTGCTTCCTGCAAGAGTATAGTCATTATCCACTATCTTGCGTTTGGCGAGATAAAAACCTTCACCTATCAGTGCGCCGGCAAGAGGAGTGATAAACAAATCCTGAATAGACGGACGCTCCATGAATGCTTCTATACCAAATTCCCACCCGATAGTGGATACGCACGTGCAATAGACCAACGACTGCCATGCATTGAAACCACAGCTCCGGGCAGCCATATAGTATACCGCACCGGCATAGGGATGCAAAAGATAATTGAAATAGAATTTGTCATGATCCCATTCCGGCCCTTTCTTTATCACATGATTGCGCCAGCGCTTGAACAGCGGCACATCCTGAAGCTCGGCCCTGTTCCACGAGGTAGCATCTTCGGGCAAACACTCAAGCACCACGAGAGTTCCAACAAATGCACCTCCAAGCACTCCGGTATTGAGCCACAGCCGGTGCCAGTCAGGATTACTGCGCCATAATGAATACGGCGCCTCATAGTTGCTACTTTGGGAACGTGCGCCAAGCTTAGAATCAGGAGACACCTGCGCTGAAGCACGCATATACAAAAGCATTATCAGAATTAAAATAATATGACGCGGCTCAAATATATAAGGTTTGTTCATGATTACCAAAATGCTATATCAGCCTGTTAAAGGCACATACAAATTTAAGCAATCACACCAACCTAGCAGTTATCAAAATCACTTAGAAAATGTTCCAAAAGGAAACAAACCAACATTCATGGTAAAAGCAACCAATGATTGCGAATTTTGAAACAAATCGTTGGGTACCATGAAACGAAATAATATGAAAAAAGAGCAGACGATTAGAAATCATCTGCTCTTAAGAGAGTGTCCGAAATGAGACTCGAACTCACACGATCCAATGATCACTACCCCCTCAAAGTAGCGCGTCTACCAATTCCGCCATCCGGACATTATGCAGTGAAATCACTAAAATCAAGCAAAGCTTGGAGCGAAAAACGGGACTCGAACCCGCGACCCCGACCTTGGCAAGGTCGTGCTCTACCAACTGAGCTATTTTCGCGTTGGGCAACCGCTGTTTTTCGTTTGCGATGCAAAGGTAGGCATATTTTCGGAACTGACAAAATATCGCGCCAAAAAATTTGCAATATTTTTGGCGCAAAACTGCCGTTGATATGATAACATATATGGTTTCCACTCATTTGCACGCTCAAAAAATATTGATTATTTTTCATCTTTAACCAACATAACTGATATAAATATGAACGAAAAGATATATTTTTGCGTTGAAGTTTTGCAAAACCTATATCCATGACCAAAATTTATATTTGCGGTGCCGTGGCACTGCTGTGTGCTATGGCTGCCAACGCCGGCACCAATAATGAAATCAACACCGTGACTTCAACGGGACGACAAGTAAGCGTTACTGCTGTCAATCCTTATATTATTAAGGTGAGCAATCATGCCCGAGAATCAAAATCTAATGAGTCGGCTGCAGTAAACATTCATACTCCCCTCATTACGGCACAAACCACCACTGCAGGACGCACCAGAGTACTTGCAACAAGCGGCGGCATTACCGCTATGCTTGACACAGTAAACGGTAGCATCGTGATAGACGGAGGTGTGCCGAGAGTAATCGGGGACAACGGCATGCGCAGGGATTCGCTCAACAGAAAATGGGTAAGCGTGGCCACAATGAGCAATGGAGCATTCTATGGTGCCGGAGAACGCGGTTACAAACTCAATTTGCAGGGCGATACACTGATAATGTACAACAAACAGAACTATGGCTACACCGCCGGCGAGAATCGCATAAAGCAAATGAACATTTGCATGCCTTTTGTGATCTCAGATCAGGGTTACGGCATATTTTTTGATGATTACGCTGCTGCATGGCTTGCAGTTGAAAATGGTACCCTAACCTACTCAACCGAAGGTAAAGAGGATATAGACTACTATTACATCAACGGCAATGGCTCTATTGCCAATGTTGTGGAGCAATGGACCGCTCTTGTGGGACGCCAGCAGCTTCCACCGGTATGGGCATTGGGATATATAACCTCAAAATACGGCTATAAGACCGAAGCTGAAACACGCTCGGTAATAGACTCGCTCAAACGCGGAGGTTATCCGCTTGACGGAGTTGTGCTTGACCTTTATTGGTATGGCAAGGAGGAAGATATGGGCCGTTTGGCCTGGGATGCCGATCAGTGGCCCGACCACAAGGGGATGCTTCGTGATTTCAAAAAATGTGGTGTCAACACTGTGATAATTTCACAGCCCTACATACTCAGCAATGGCCGTGGTGCCGACAACTTCAATTATCTCAGCAATCATGGCATGCTGGCCAAAGACAGTCTTGGAGGCATACATCCTGTAACCATCTGGGTTGGACAAGGAGGCATGCTGGATGTGGCCAATCCCGACACCAAGGCATGGCTGCGAGACAGGTATAGCGCGCTTACAGATGAAGGCGTGACCGGATGGTGGGGCGACCTTGGCGAACCGGAGGTGCACCCCGAAGGTGCGATACATGCCAACGGCAAAACCGCCAGAGAATACCATAACCAGTATGGCAACGACTGGAGCGAAATCATCTTCAATCTATTTCAAGACAAATATCCCGACACGCGCCTGATGACAATGATGCGCGGAGGCACAGCCGGACTGCAACGCTACAATGTATTTCCATGGAGCACGGATGTGAGCCGCTCATGGGGCGGACTAAAACCGCAGGTCAATATAATGCTCAACTCGGGAATGAGCGGATTGGGCTACATGAGCCATGATGTGGGAGGATTTGCGGTGGATTCCGCCAATCCTGTGGATCCCGAGCTGTATGTGCGATGGCTGCAGTTGGGCACATTCTCACCTGTGCTTCGCACCCATTCCACAGTAGATGCCGAACCGTATCATTATCCGCAGCAGGAGAAAATTCTGAAATCCCTTATTGATGAAAGATACAAATGGCTTCCCTATAATTACACTTTGGCATATGAGAATGCTGCCAAAGGCTGGCCGTTGGTGCGTCCGCTGAATTTTCATGGCGGAAACGTGACGCAGGACAATGCAGATGAATATCTGTGGGGGCACGACCTGCTTGTGGCTCCGGTGCTGGAACAGGGTGCCGACAAACGAGTCGTGGTAATGCCTGAAGGCTCATGGGTGGATTACCTCAATCCGAGCGGCAAAATATACACCACCGGCGATAGTGTCACATATCAGGCACCGCTTGATGTGCTGCCCAGATTTGTGCGTCTTGGAGCGTTCATTGTGCAAGCCGACAACAAGATGGAGAACACCGGTGACTTCACTGCATCACAGTATCACATATATTATTACCCGAAAACCGGCTACGAAACCTCAGGCATGATATATGAAGACGACCATGCCAACCCCAAAGCTCTGGAGCAAAACCAATACGCCATCATGACGCTTAACGGCATTGACAACAATGGCAAAACAGAAATCACAGCTACGATGCAAGGCAATTATCCCGGTATGCCCGATTCCAGAAATCTGACATTCACCGTATATAGGGTAAACAACAAGCCCGGCAGTGTGGTCATAAACGGCAAGAAACTGTCTGCGCGAAAATGGGATTACAATGCCGGCACCAAAAGCTTAAGTTTCAGTACCAATTGGCAAAGCTCCAAACCCATGCACATCACCGTGGAATAAGTGTGGAAATTTTGCTACCTTTGCACTGATTTTTCATTAGACTTATGGAAAAAACAGTTTGCAAAGAAGCAATGCCGATGCATAACGATTGGGATCGCGAGCATCTATGGCATCCATATACATCCACAATCTCCCCACTCCCCACATATATGGTGGACAGTTGCAAGGGTGTCAAAATCAAACTTACCAACGGCACCGAGCTTATTGACGGCATGTCCTCATGGTGGTGCGTGATACATGGCTATAACAATCCGGCCATAAACAATGCCATTACAGAGCAAATCAAAAAGATGAGCCATGTGATGTTTGGCGGCCTGACCCATGCTCCGGCTGTGGAGCTGGGAAAAATGCTACTTGAAATCGCACCGCCAAACATGCACAACATTTTTTACGCCGATTCGGGATCGGTGGCTGTGGAAGTTGCCATGAAAATGGCTGTGCAGGCAGCTGTGTCACGTTCAGGCTCCCACAACAAAACCAATTTTGTAACCATTCGCTCGGGGTATCACGGCGACACATGGAATGCCATGAGTGTATGCGACCCCGTCACCGGCATGCACGGTGCTTTTGGCCCTGCATTACCCATACGATATTTTGTAGAGCAGCCGCGAATAAAATTTGGCGAAGAGTGGCACCCGGAGGCCATGCAGCAACTTGAAACCACACTCAGGGAGCATCACTATGAAATAGCCGCGCTCATACTTGAGCCGGTGGTACAGGGCGCAGGAGGCATGTACTTCTATCATCCGCAGTATCTTGTGGAAGCCCGCAGGTTATGCGACAAATACGGAATTTACCTGATATTTGATGAAATAGCCACCGGATTCTGGCGCACGGGCAAAATTTTTGCATGGGAACATGCCGGTGTGCAGCCCGACATCATGTGCATTGGCAAAGGGCTAACGGCCGGATACATGACCATGAGCGCAGTGCTCACAACCAAAGATGTGGCCGACACCATATCACGAGGCGAGGCCGGAGTAATGATGCACGGACCTACGTTCATGGCCAATCCATTGGCATGTGCAGTGGCAATAGCATCGCTCACGGAGCTTAAGAAACATGACATGGCAAATGTTGTTGCCCATATAGAAGCCAAGCTGCGCCAACTTCTCGCTCCCGCAGCAAACAATCCTAAAGTGCGTGAAGTAAGAGTGCTGGGAAGCATAGGTGTGGTGGAAATGAAAGATAATGTGAATGTGGGCGAGTTTCAGAAAGAGTGCGTAAAGCGAGGCATATGGGTGCGTCCGTTTGGCAAAAACGTGTATGTGATGCCGCCATATGTGATAACCGACGAAGATCTTGACCATCTCGTGACCCAGATGCTTGAAATCATAAAATGAGATACGACAAAATCATAACCGACTTGCGAGAGCAAGGCAATCTACGTAGCATACCGCAAGATTCAAATAATGCGGTGGTGGATTTTTCTCTCAACGATTATCTGGGAATAGCCGAATCGGGCATTGTGCAACAGGAGTTTTTCAGCAATCCCGCCAACACCCGCATTGCACTGACCTCATCGGCTTCACGCCTGCTCGCCTCGGACCAAAAACATTACACCAACCTTGAGAACCATATAGCCGCAGCATTAGGCAGAGAGGTACTTCTGTTCAACAGCGGATACCACGCCAACACCGGCATGGTGTCAGCTCTCACCAATGCTTCTACCATCATTGTGGCTGACAAGCTTGTACACGCCAGCATAATTGACGGCATAATGCTGAGCAAAGCCCCGTTTACACGTTTCAGGCACAACGATATTGCCCATCTTGACAGGATTCTTGAAAAAGAGTCAGGCAAATACGAACGTGTGATTGTGATTGTAGAATCGGTATATAGCATGGACGGTGACAGTGCGCCACTTGAACAGATAGCGGAGCTCAAAGGGAAATACGGCAATATGATGCTGTATGTCGATGAGGCACATTCATTCGGAGTGCTCGGTCGCAACGGAATGGGTGTGACCACGCTCCTGCCCCACCCCGAAATGGTGGATGTGGTTATAGGCACTTTTGGCAAGGCCCTTGGGTCCGCAGGTGCTTTTGCAGCCATGAACAGCGAATTACGCACTTTGGCAATCAACCGGGCACGCAGCTTCATATTTTCCACAGCATTACCGCCAATGAGCTGCGCCTACACTCTCCACACGCTGAAATGGGTCGAGAATCACGAAGATGCGCGTACCCATCTTGGCATACTTGCCGCATATCTGCGCGATGCCTTAAAAGCCAATGGTATCAAAACATCGGATGATGCGCGTTATATCACACCTATAGTGATTGGCGATGCTAAACACACTGTTGAAATATCGCGCAAACTGCTTGAACACGAGGTTAAGGTGCTGCCCATACGCACTCCCACCGTACCTCCCGGCACCGAACGGTTAAGGATAAGTTTGAGCGCGGCTATGAGCCATACAGACATAGACCTGCTGGTAAACTCGCTGGTGAAAGTGCTATGACCATAAAACCTGTCCATATAAGCCACGAGCCTCGGCTGGCGCTGATATTTGCCGGCTGGGGCATGGACGAGCGCATGTTTATGCCGCTGCGGCGCGGCGGCTATGATATTGCGGTGGCTTTTGAGTACAACACTCCGCATCATCTCCCCTCATGGATTGACGAATACTCGGAGATATGCGTAATAGCATGGTCGTATGGAGTATGCATGGCCGAGCGCGCGCTCCACATGTGGCCGCAACTGCCCGTAACGCTGAAAGTGGCCGTGAACGGCACCCCTACACCCATAAATGATACCACAGGCATACCGGAAGCCATATACAATGGCACTCTTTCGGGGCTGAATGAACGAAGCGTGTATAAATTCTATCGCCGCATGTGCATGAACGCAAACGAGTTCGGCCAATGGAAAGGGATGATGCCGCGACGCTCACTAAGCTCTCTGTCTGAAGAGCTGGCACTGTTCGGCAACATTCAGCGCACAAGTCCGGTAGAGTGGGATATAGTTTTTATCGCCGGACATGACGCCATCATACCTACGCAGAACCAAATCAATGCGTGGAAAGGGATTCATGACATCAGAATGCTTGATTGCGGGCATTTGCCTGACTTTCAGTCATTGATGAATGAAGTATTGATAGACAAAAATGATGTGGAGAGGAAATTTTCAATCCATGCCGAAACATATATTGACCATGCCACTGTGCAACGGCAGATGTGTGAGAAAGTAAACGACATCCTCAGACTCACCGGCTGCGACCGTCCGGACTCTATGGTGGAAATAGGTGTCGGTACCGGAATGCTCACACGCATGTATGCCGAATGGATGCATCCGCACAACCTGCAACTGTGGGACCTATGCAATATACCCACTCATTTACCCGGCACACATATCAGATGTGATGCAGAATCTGCTGTCACAAAACTGAACAATGTGGATATTATAGCATCATCGGCCACCATCCAATGGATGAACAATCCCAAACTTTTTGTGGCACGCTGCGCTGCTGCTCTTGCCGACAACGGTGTTGTCGTGTTTTCAACATTCGGCCCCGATACATTCAAAGAGATAAATCATCTGCTGCCTGCTTCCCTGCGGTACCTATCTGCAAATGAATGGCGTGGAATGAAGATTGACAACTGCGAAATCACTGTTGCAGAGGAGAAAGAAACGCTTTCATTCCCCTCTTCGCGAGAACTGCTTCAGCATATAAGTCTCACGGGAGTAAACGGATGCGGAGTGAATCATACTGCATCATATCGGGCATGTCGCGCCATTCTCACATCAAATATCACAACTCTCACCTATCATTGTATATACCTGACTATCAAGAAACATGCCTAAACAAGACCAAATATTGCGCAACCGCCAGTGGCTCGCAGACAAAGCCAACGAGCCGGGAGTAGATCTCATAGACAAAAACATTTATCGCAAAGTGCTTCACAGCGGGAACGCTTCCGCACCGACACCCAACCGCAATAGCGTAGTGGTGATGTATTATACCGGCAAACTCATCAACGGCAAGACTTTTGATTCATCACGTGGCGGCGCGCCATTGGCAATTCGTCTTCGTGAATTGATACAGGGGCTCATCATTGCCATGCCGCAAATGCATGTGGGCGACCGATGGGAAATTTACATTCCAGCCGAAATGGGATATGGCAAACGGTCTCAACCGGGAATTCCCGGCGGATCCACGCTCATTTTTGACATCGAACTTAAGGCTATAGGATAATCAGTGCTTCTGTATCTGCCGTATAGCAAGGATAAGGGCAGTCTGTGTGGCACGGTCTATAACACGTGTGCGATTGCCCGGGAAATGGTATTCCCCGCTTACTGTTCCCCACGGAGTGTCAACGGCTATGCACACAGTACCTACCGGCTTGCCGGGTACAGCCCCTCCGGGTCCTGCGATACCGCTTGTAGCCATGGATATGTCGGCATGAGTTATGCGACGTACCCCTTGAGCCATCTGCTCGGCTACAGGAATGCTTACGGCACCAAGCGAACTGATGGTGTCGGCATCAACACCCAGCACATGCGTCTTCACAGTGTTGGCATATGACACCACCCCTCCGAGCATAGCACTGGAACTTCCCGGTATCAATGTAATGAGATGAGCTATATTGCCTCCTGTACAGCTTTCGGCAGTTGCCACAGTGAAAGCCCGCTTGTCAAGTTCGCGTAAAAGTATTTCGGCAGGCTCTGCATCCCCGTCCCATAACAGGTTATCCCCTACTTCTTTGGCAAGAAGGGTCCACTGCTCATGCAGCTGACGCTCAATCAGAGAACGGTCGGTGCCGGTGGCATCCAAGCGCAATCTTATAATGCCCGGTTTGGGCAGGTAGGCCAGATGAAACCCATCCGGCAACTGTGATTCAAACGATGCGAGACGAGTGGCAAGATCGCTCTCGCTGATACCGGTCACAACCATGGTGCGATGCTCCACATCCTTATCCGACGGGAAGAAGGCACGCAGCCTTGGGAAAACGGCTGATGTAAACATCTCGGCTGTTTCAAACGGCACTCCCGGCATGGAAACCAAAACCTGACCGGCTCCATTGGGGTGCGTGTGATTGAACCACATCACAGGGGCTGTTCCCACACGGTTCTGAATCACTGTACAGCTGCTCGGCACCATAGCCTGCGAGCGTGTAAGGTCATTGAGCTTAAGGCCGCGTTTTTTGAATATTTCTTTCACGTTCTCAAGCACCTCGGCATTCTCTACAAGCTCACCCCCGAAATACCGGCACATTACTCCTTTGGTAATATCATCCTTGGTTGGGCCGAGACCGCCGGTGGTGAGCACCACCGGAGCCAAAGCAAAAGCTCTGTCTATGGCATTGCGAATGGCATCCGCATCATCGGCCACCACTTCCACATTAACTACCTGCCAGCCATAAGGCGCAACATGACGGGCTATAAACCCGCTGTTGGTATCGGTGACCTGTCCTATCAGCAGCTCATCGCCAATCACTATCACAGCTATATTCATACCGTTACTCGAGCATAAGGCACCTCATTATAGGCGCAGAATTTTTTATCAAGATATTTATAATATCCGGCTATAGCCACCATTGCGGCATTGTCGGTGGTAAACGCCCTCTCAGGGATAAAAGCTTCAAGTCCGTGGGATGCGCAGAAATCGGCCACGGCCTGACGCACTCCCGAATTTGCGCTCACTCCGCCTCCTATTGCCACTGTTTTCACACCGGTCTGTTCAACAGCCTTGCGCAGTTTGGCAAGGAGTATTTCAATAATGGTATGTTGTAACGAAGCAGCCAGATCAGCCTTGTTCTGCTCTATGAAATCCGGATTGAGCTTGATATTATCGCGAAGGGTGTAAAGAAATGATGTTTTAAGACCGGAAAAACTGTAATCCAGACCCGGAATACGCGGTTTGGCAAATTTGAAAGCATCCTTATTGCCCACGGCTGCAAGCCGGTCAATATGCGGACCACCCGGATATGGAAGCCCCATAACTTTGGCGCATTTGTCAAAAGCCTCTCCTGCAGCATCATCAATCGTCTGACCAAGAATCTCCATATCATTGTAGTTGCGCACGAGTATAAGCTGCGAGTTGCCCCCGGAAATCAAAAGTGTAAGGAATGGATATTCAGGCACACGGTCATCCTCTTTTCGGCGAATGAAATGTGACAATACATGCCCATGCAGATGATTTACATCCACCATAGGCACACGCAACCCAAGTGACAAACCTTTGGCAAACGAAGTTCCGACAAGCAGCGAACCCAACAAACCCGGCCCGCGAGTGAACGCAATAGCCGAAAGGTCGCTTTTGCTCACCCCGGCGCGTTTCAGAGCTGCATCCACCACAGGCACTATATTCTGCTGATGGGCACGGGAAGCAAGTTCAGGCACCACGCCGCCATACTCCTCATGCACGCTTTGCGATGCTATGACATTACTCAGCAGCAGCCCATCGCGTATCACTGCCGCTGAGGTATCGTCGCACGACGACTCTATGCCCAGTATAATAACACTCATATATTATTTGTCCTTTTCACAATGCAAAATTAGTAAATATTTGAATAGCAGTATAGGCATAGTCCTAAAAATAGATTTCGCCGGACCCGTCATCGGAATCCGGCGAAACCTATTTTTCATTACTCGCCCTATATTACATCATAGGAGCGAAAACAGAGCTACAGCAGGATTATTATTCTATTGCAGCCTTGATTTTGTCAACGATATAACGCACATGGTCATCCGTTACCCAAGGTCCGGCAGGAAGGCATATTCCCACTCTGAACAAAGATTCGCTGACACCGTTAGTGTATGCCGGAGCATCTTTGTAAACAGGCTGACAATGCATTGGCTTCCACAATGGACGGGATTCAATGCCAGCTGCGTCAAGGAACATACGCATAGCCTCAACATTGGCGTTAGGCTCAAGCGCAGTGTGGGCCGACTTTGTGGCATGTGTCACACCGGCTGCACCACCCACAGCACCGGTTATCACTTCAGCGTAAGCCTTATCCTGACCCTTGATTTTGAGGTCAGAATCAAGAGTGGCTGTGCAGAGCCAATAGTTGGAGTCGTATTCCGGCGATGGAGCCTCATGGAGAGTGATGCCTTTTACATCTTTTAAAAGCTCCTTATAGAGAGCCTGAACGTGACGATGATGTGCAATATGCTCATCAACAACCGTCATCTGTCCCCTACCTATGCCGGCACAAATGTTGGACATACGGTAATTGTAACCGATAGCCTCATGCTGGTAATAGGGATAAGATTCGCGGGCCTGCGTTGCATACCACATAATTTGCTTTTTTGCCTCATCGTCAGCGCAAATCAGAGCACCACCACCCGAGGTGGTAATCATCTTGTTGCCGTTGAACGACAGCACGCCATATTTACCGAATGTACCGAGCACCTGACCGTTGAAGCGTGAGCCGAAACCCTCTGCAGCATCCTCAACAACAGGAATTTCGTAGCGATTGGCAATCTCCATGATTTTTGTGATATTGTACGGCATGCCATAGAGCGCCACCGGCACGATAGCCTTAGGTTTGCGGCCGGTTTTGGCAATCCTGTCCTTAATAGCCTCTTCAAGGAGCTCGGGATCCATATTCCATGTATCTTTTTCCGAGTCCACAAATACGGGAGTCGCACCCAAGTAAGTCACCGGATGACTTGACGCGCAGAACGTGAAACTCTGCACAATCACCTCGTCACCGGCCTTAACCCCGCATGCGATCAGCGCCAGATGCACCGCCGCAGTACCGGCCGAAAGCGCAACCACTTTTTTGTCAAGAGGAGCAGCACCTTCGCGCCCGTTCACAAACTCCTCAAGATCCTTTTCAAAACCATTCACATTCGGGCCGAGAGGCACAACCCAATTCTGGTCAAAAGCCTCCTTTATAAAATCCATCTCCTTGCCCGACATATGCGCCAGACAAAGCAAAATCCTTTCACTCATATCTTTTATATGATTTATTGTTTTCAATATGATTTAATAAAGTCCATATTATACCTTGATTCTACAGGGATTGCCATACGCGACAGCTCCATCGGGAATATCATGCAAAACCACAGATCCGGCACCAATGGTACACCAACGGCCTATTTCAACACCCGGGATAACAACTGCTCCAGCACCTATCCAAGACCCTTGACCTACTTTTACGTTACCGCAAAGCGTTGCATGTGGCGATACATGAACAAAATCCTCAAGTTGACATTCATGGTCAACAGATGCCCCGGAATTTATTATGCAATGTCGCCCGATATTAGCGTCAGATTGTATGATAGCACCTTGCATCACTACTGTACCCTTGTTGATTACGGCAGATTCTGAAACAATAGCATTGGGAGATACAGCAGTGGAATAATCAACTTGATAGCGTTCAGAAATTAGTTTCCTTATTTTGTTGGAACCTATACTGATGATGAGTGGTCCTCTGACCACCGTCTCTTTGGCCCGATAAACGGGTTTCCCATGAATTATATTAAAGCGTGGAGAATCATCATAAAGACCTCCAACAGCATTACCCTGAGCCTCAATAATGTCCATTATGACCTTTGCATGGCCACTTGCTCCGAAAAGATTAATTATTTCCATTGAAGAATTCCATTGTTGCATGACCTTCCTCTGAAATGTCGGCTCGCTTGATGACTTTCTTTATAGTTGTGAGAATGACTTTGCAATCAGTGAGGAAAGATATGTGATCTACATACCAAACATCAAGTTCAAATTTCTTTTGCCAACTGATAGCGTTGCGACCGTGACACTGAGCCCAACCGGTTATGCCGGGACGCACTTCGTGGCGACGAGCCTGTTCAGGACTGTATAAGGGAAGATATTGCACCAATAACGGTCTTGGACCGATAAGAGACATATCACCTTTGAGAACATTCCAAAGTTGTGGCAATTCATCTATAGAAGTAGAGCGCACAAACCGACCGACCTTAGTCAATCTCTCAGCATCGGGCAAAAGCTTTCCATCGGCATCACGTTCATCAGTCATGGTCTTGAATTTGACAACCCGAAAGATTTTGCCGCCCTTACCGGGCCGCTCTTGAAAGAAAAATGCTCCGGCACCCTTGTTGGCAAAATGCAGCCATACAGTTACTGCAGCAAGAGGCGCAACCAATACAAGAAGTGCACACCCCGAAGCCACTATGTCGATGGCTCGCTTAAAAAAATCTCTATACGGTTTCATTCAGGAAAAATTGTTTATACAAATCCAATATTTTTGGCCACATCCGGGTGCGTTCAAAGTTTTGGGTTACAAAGTCTCGGCCAGAGTTTCCGAGACGCTGGCGCAACTGTTGGTCAAGCATATCGGTGAGACCGGATGCAATGCTTTGTGAAGTAAGATCAATGTAGCAGCCGGTGATATTTTCGCGTATTGAATCAACACAGCCATGCGAACGGGATACCAATACCGGAATCCGCATTGCCGAGGCCTCAAGGACTGTCATTCCGAAACCCTCGCGGTATGATGGAAAAACAAACACATCCATGAGACTGTAATAGTCGGGAAGAAAATGGTGTGAAACACTGCCCGGAGCTATTATTGAATGATTCGCTTCAATTTCATCCTTAACGTGTGACGGCAAGATATCACGGGCATCATATGGACCGACAAGCAGCAGGCGTGTGACAATATCGGGTTGAGCCTTCTGAAATAACCTGAATCCCTCAATCAATTCGATTATGCCTTTGTCATGGCAGAGTCGGCCGCAAAATCCTACGACATAAGCATTGTCAGGTATTCCAAGCGTATGGCGCAAAACTGATACTTTTTCTTGCGACACCTTTGTGGGATTGAAGATATTGATAGTATCAATACCCCCACACGTTCCCAAGCCGATTACCGTCTGTTTTCTGTCGGAGTTGAGACAATCCTTTACAGCAAGTTTACCTAATGAAGGGCTAACATTGACGATGTGAGTAGCACAAAGCGCCGTGAGTTGCTCAACGGCTTTTAGTATCGTTCGTTTCAGGCCGTGCGTCGTAGTATAGATAAGACCATGGCGGTAATAAACACGTTTTTTCACGCGGGCGAGAAGTGCGGCAAACATTGCCACCATGGCGCCTTTGGGCGTATGACCTACGACAGCATCAAAGTGATTTCTCCGCATAAAACTGCTTAACGCAACGATTGTCCTGAGATCGGCAAACGGAGATATGCTGCGACGAATATCGAATTTTTGATAAGTCAGTGCGTTGTCACGAACGAAATCGGAAGGCTCTTCCGAAGAACTGACTAACCAGATGTCATGTCCGGCATCAGAAAGATATTTGAACTGTCCATCGAAGAACGATTCGGCAGTCGTCGACAACGTAAATATGTGAAGAATTTTCATTCTTTATGTTTGAGGATTATCCTTGGTTTCTGCAGAACGTAGGTCGCATAGTCAGGCACATTCTCTACTACTACCGCATTTGCCCCGATATGGCAGTTGCTGCCGATTGTAACTCCGGGCAGTACTTTTGCACCCGCTCCAAGCTCTGTGTTGTCGCCTATGATAACATTGCCGCCTGCGATTGTCACCTGATGATAGATGATACAGTTTGCACCTATCTTGATGTCGTGTCCGCAGATTATGCCGTTTGGACTGTGAGGCAGGAATGGCGGTGTGGCAAATTCGGCACCGCTGTTGAGGTTGGTGCCAAATGAGCAATGATGCCGGGCATCGACACGTTTAAGCCAAAAAAGATAGTATAGTTTTATCAAGACCGATGTTTTGTTGGCAGGGTCAATTATTATGCTGCGTCGCCGCCAGTATTTTTCATGGTTATATCCATGTATAAAATTCAGAAGCCACTGTTGGAGAGCTGATTTGCTTATCCCTCCCCTGTTAAAATTCGTCAAACCGCTGATTGACATCATACTTACTGATAGCGTTTTCAAAAGCGTCCAAAATTTGACGCTGTATCTTCTCTCTCGAATGATTGCGCAAGCCACATTCGTATGCCTTTTGCGCATACTCTCCAATGGACTCGGGATGGTCATATATCCCTTGAAGGACCGGGTGTAAATTGTTGTAATCGCTCACACAGAAAGCAGAATCTTTCTCTTTGAGATATTTGTAGCCGGTATGCTGCTCCCAGCAGAGGGCGAGGATGGCGCATGAAGAAGCCATGAGATCGATTATTTTCGTTGAGAAAGATATGCGAGTGGCAAGCCTGAATTTCTTGTCAAGCGACTCCACATGCAGAGCGATATCGGCATTGCGGTAAACCTCCCGAAGCTGCTGCTGGTTGACGGAACCTTTTATGAAAATATGATTTTCAGGAGACAAAGCAGCACGCTGTTCATCGGTCAGAATATCCTGAGTATAAATATCCAGCACCATACGCTGACCTTCCCGATTAATCTCTTTGAGCACCCGGCCTATTTCAGCGAGAGACTTCCAGCGATTACAATACAAGCGCCCTGCGTATACCATGCGGATTGGTGTGCCCACCTTCTTGGGAATATACACTTCGGCAAAGTTCCCGCATTTGAAGAGAGTGCTTGTATCAAGTCCATACTCTTCGCGGTATTCCCGGGCCTGGTTCGCCGAGTGCATGAAATAGTGACTATAAAGACGTGAGTGCCGGGCAAATGTTTTATGGAATGCCCAACGGTTAAGCCAGAAAAGAGGGTCATAGCTGCGCTCCATGAAAGAAGCCTCGTCATCGCCGGTAAATGCTACAAAAGGAGCATTGGTTAATTTCGCTACTGCTTTTTCTATGCGCATCAGTTTCCAAGTCAAGAGCCGTGGACAGAATACCACATCTGGCTTGAAATCCGCTATAAAACCCGCGAGGGCTTTGCGGTCGAGCCGTCCGATATTCCACAATGCCTCGCGGGCAAGTTTCACCGGTGTTCCCGAAATCCTCTTCATGAATGAGTAGAATTTCGATTCAGCGATGTAATTCCGTGTCTGCGGATTATCTCTCATCTCTTTGACACTGACGCTAAATGAATGCCCAGCTCGTTTGCCACATAGCGAACGAAGTATCATTGAATCGGTAATCTGGAAATAGCGTGTGCATACATTGTTGTACGGGCGTCCCGGCGTAGCGCAAATCTGCGCAATCTCCACATCCGGCATACCATCAAACCAGTTCTGCAATACATTGTTGCCGAACACCAGGTCGTTCCAAATTTCATCGGTAATAAGTAGGATTCTCATCTTACTCCGCGCGAATATAATTTACGTACCAGTTTCCCGCCTAAGCGTGGAATCGTGTTTACGAGCGTGAAAACAATCGACAAACGCGCTGGTACTTTGAATGACGATTTTCGAAGTTCCCTGTATTGTAAATGCAATTCTTTACACACAATTCCACGGATTTCCGCATCATTGCTTCCTGCGAGCAGAGAAAGACTCTTCAATAGCTGGATTCTCGATACAGCGGTAAGAGCATCTTCATTCTCTTTTTCAAAGAAAGAGATACGCTCATGATAGGCATCAATAAAACGCAGGTCGGGCTTCGTTTTCAGCTTGCCCATCGTGCTCAACGGATTCACTGTATAATAGTACAACCTGCGAGGAACGACTGCTATTCTGTCGGCTCGATAATAGAACCTCCAGTTGGTGCAGTCATCCTCGTTTACCCTCCCTTCGGGAAACTGAATGTCCGCAAGAATATGCCGACGATATAGTTTCGCCCATACGATTACTTTTGCGACGAAGTCTGTGAATACAGTATGCCGGTCATAAATCTTGGCCGGAGTATCTGTCACTTCCGCAAGATCCGGAAAAGTCGTTTCCACTCCCCTTATGAAATCGCACTGGACGATGTCGGCATTTTGCGCCAATGCTGTTTCTACCAATATCTTCAGATAGTCGCGATGCCAGAAGTCGTCGCTGTCAAGAAAGGTGACGAAGTCACCTTGGACAGTCCGCAGCCCGCAATTGCGGGCTGCGGACTGTCCACCGTTGACACGGTGGACAGTCCGCATTCTCGCTTCGCGAGAAGCGTATTCGTCGATAATTTTGGGGCAATTGTCGGGCGAACCGTCATCCACAAGGATTGCCTCCCAATTGGTATAACTTTGAGCTAAAATACTGTCGAGAGAAGTCCGCAGATATTTTTCTACCTTATAGACCGGCACAATTATTGAAACCATCGGTCGCAATTTGTCTTTTTCCATTAATTTTTAACCAATTTGAATCTTAGAAAATTGTAGGAGTGTTATTGGAGAACAATTGTACCTGATATCAGCAAATGCTTCTGTATAAGCTTGATTGCAATCATGTTAAGCAATAACATCTTATTTTAGACTTATTTGAGAGAGGTGTAATTTCCTCCCCCAACAAGTCGATTAAAAAGCTGCAGATAAGATTGCATTTGCTTTTCAAAATCAAATAAAGCGACTGCTCTTTGGCGACATTTGGTGATATAGGCTGCTTTTCCTCCTTTTTGTTTTAGGAAACTTATAGATGATATAATTTCATCTATATTAAAGTTATTGAATGTAAATCCACATTCTTTCCCAGCTATTTCAGGATTGGCCGTTGAGTTATTGGCAATAACCGGTGTGCCGCAAGCTAGAGCCTCCGCCGATACCTTACCGAAGGTTTCTTGAACGGAACAAACCAGCAGAACATCGGCCATAGAATAGAACTGAGCTAACTTTTCCGTATCCGAAATTACTCCTACAGATACAATGTTTCCAGGAAGCTCTCCTGAATAATCCATTTTACCAACGAGGATAAACAGATCGGAAGGCAAACGTTTTGCAATCTCAAGTATTGTAGGCAACCCTTTTGCATCACTCCAACTTTGTGCAACGCTTAATAAGGTAAACCGATTACAAATTCCAATTTTAGTATTTGCACTTTGATAATTTATAGGGCGGAATTTGTTTAAATCAATCCAATTGTATATGCGAGAGATTTCTGTGGCATTGACAAAGACAGGGCTTTTCTTTGCTTCGTCTTTAACCCAATCGGAGACTCCGATAACGGCTAATCGAGGGATTTGATTAAACAAATTGCGTTTCAAGTTAAAATTTGACTCTGAACGGTCAAGAATTATACTCTTGTTGTATTTATGTTTTGCCGGACAATTACCACATCCTGAAAGCCATCTTTCACAATTGTCGGCGGTATAATAGCAACAGTGTCCAGTAAAAAGCCAGACATCATGCAATACGACAATTGTCGGGATGTCATAACTGGCCAAAAATCGGAGAATCATAGGATAGTTGACGTAATTGGAATGCAAATTCCTTAGAATCACTATATCAGGATTAAGCTCATGAATTTTGGAAATCATTTTTTTTGTGCTTCTCCATGAACACAGACCCTGCATGTCAAAAAGATGTGACATTAGAGAATGAACATCTGTACCAAATTTGTCAGCTATGCTATAGATGAATTTTTCAGGAATATGCGCATTATTACAAAAGACGAAAGACTCTATTCCATGAGATATGAGGTATTCGTGCATCTCTTTAGTCGTTCGACCTGTGCTACTGTATTCATATACAGCATTTATCTGTATAACTTTCATGCTCTTATTTAGCTGAATATTCTTCATTTCGTTTCACTACTACCGCTGGATTACCTACCACTACACAATTATCAGGAATATCTTTTACAACCACGGCATTAGCTCCTATTGTCACATTATTACCAATTTTTATTGGGCCTAATACACAAGAGCCACAGCCACAAAACACGTTATCTCCTATAGTAGGTATCCCACCATGACTTAAGCCCAATGTCACATTGTGCAGGCATGTGAAATTTTTGCCGATAGAAACCGCGTTAAGATGTGATCCATGAGGATGCTCCAAAAATAGCCCCTCGCCTATGTCAATCCGGGGTATTGCAATATCGCAACCCCCAAAAATCGGAAGACAGAAATATACAGGGAGATGGAAGCGATGGTAAAACACATCTTTATAATAAGGCCTTCTGGTAATGATGGAAAAGAATGATTCTTTGTGTTTCGTTGCATCCAGATCCTTAAACCATCGCATTGCATACCGGTCTTTCGTTATTTTTGTTTTCCAAAGATACACTAGCCAAAGAGGCCAGGTGCGCAGGACAGTTATAATCAATCTTAATCTGAACATTTTTTGTGGATTGTTAAATAACGCCATACAACTATCCTAAGCTTGTCAATAATGACGCAACAGAAGGAAAACAGTAAGCAAATTATGATGCATAAGGCCGCGTAACTCCCCCCCCCTCAACTATATACAAATTTGACATCTTGGTTTGCCAATAAGGCCATACCACCGGATTGAGTTGGATGAGATACATTGCAAAAGTAGAAGCTCCGATTGTATTGATGAGATTTGACTTGAACTGCCACCTGGAGAATAAGATAAGCAATGCGACGGATGCGCCAATGACAAATGGCGAACTGTAAGACAGTTGAGTGAAACCGTAATTGAGGTATTTGACCGTAGTATAGGTAATCAGAGTGGGCAGAATAGTCAAAATAAGATATATCAAAACATGGTAAGATGCCTTCCAGTTAAACAGAATAATTTTAGTACGATATTTATTCAAGAAGCGTGCCAGCATGTAAAGTCCAATAAAGGATATGCCTGAATAGCCAAAATCAAAAGATGCCCAATCCACAAGCCAGCCAAGAAGAAACTCTAAAGCAAAAAACGCTGCCAATGTATTCCTTATGGTGCGATAATCAGAGTCTCTGATAAAGGCGTTAAGGGCCGGACTCATTACATACATGACCAAATATGCGGGCACAAACCAATAATATGCGCCAAAATAAAGAGCCCTCAGAGCTTCCTTATGAGGAATTGGAATGCCAAGGATGTATGCGAGTGTATATATTATCAGCGCAAGAAATATGACTTGGAACAAAATGTTCAAAATGCCTTTTAATTTGAATTTTATTCCAAACCATCCTGAAATCAGAATGAAAAGATTCACGCCACACAGACATAGTTGCTCACAAAATATTCGTAATACAGAATCTTGAGCACCATGAGAGATTTCTGTCTGAGTGACGGGGCCGATTACCGCATAATTGCAATGTAGCAGCAGAATGAGTAGCATAGCTACTATCCGCAACAATTCAAAATTTGATAATCGTGTACTCATTTTTTATTCTGTTTAATGCTCGAATAATAAATTTGTAAAGCGATGTGTTGATATAAAACAGCCGAAACATAATCCGATAATATGCTGAGTTATATTTATCATGAAGGATTGATTGCCTGTTCGTTTCTAAGAAATTAAATACTTCTTGCAGCTTCAAATGTGAAAGTTGCGCTTCTTTGTACCTAAGGTAATAGTTATAGGTCCCAATCGCCGTAGTAGCCGCTAAATGAAAGCAATAATCTTCATACGGAAGATTCTTTTGGGATGCGAAATCATGGCGTTCTTTAAAGGCGAGGAATCGATCGTAGTTCTTATTTGGTGTTATCTTAAAGCTGGTGCTGTCATCATGAAGATTATAGATATATAAAGGCTTATCCAGCAGTGCAACTTGGCTGTAGCTGGCAAAATACACTTGAAATAAAATGGCTAAATCTTCATATATGCGACCTTCAGGAAATCTGACATTATTCCATAAAAAAGATTTGTACAAACCAAAACATGGCTGACTTCCCAATATATCCTTCATTAATAATTCGTTGACTTTTCCTCTTTCATAAATTCCTTGAGTAACAGGTAATTTACGGATGCTCCGTCCTTTACTGCCGTTGGTTAAACACGAGCATCTGACTATCTCACACGATTCAGAAAGTGCACAATTCAACATAACGGAAACCATGTCAGGCGCAATCTCATCATCACTATCGACAAACATTACCCAATCCCCGTTCATCAGATTCAATGCAACATTTCGGGCTGAAGATTGTCCTCCATTTTCTTTATTAATTAATTTGAAGCGCGAATCTCGCTTGCAATAAGCTTCACAAATGGAAGGACTTGTATCTGTGCTTCCATCGTTAATGAGGAGTATCTCCAAATTCTGATAATCTTGTGACAGAATGGAATCCAAACATTTTGTGAGATACTTTTCCACATTATAGACAGGTACAATTATAGAAACCAAATTAGCCATAATTCAGAATCTTCTTAGTATGTTTGAGAATAAAGTTTTTTCGTCGTTATTTAAATATATCAGCCATAGAAGCGGAATATATATAAGGCCAAAAAGAACGGCTTCTATAATCAGACCCCATACACCATGTAAGGTTATGAAATGGGTGAAAGCAAACATAATGGCTGAGCATATTAGCATCAATGGGATGTACCGCAGTAGGGAGGCAGTGAAAAAACTTCGGAGATCAATGCGTAATTTTACACGATATAAGTAGTTCATTGCTATCACATGACAGAATACTAATGAGATATTAACCGCTATCCCTGCACCTAAGGCACCGAGAGAAGGTATTAACAGGCATCCTCCGCCGATGCTTATTATGCTTGCTATGATATATATTATTGCCCGGCATTTTAGCTCATTTGTAGCTATCAGCGCAGTGTTTCCAATCTCCTCTATTAATGATACAATTCCGGGAAGTATCAGACAAAGCGTAACCCAATAGCTAATCCGGAAGTCCTGTCCTAACCAGATTTCAATGAAATCTTTACCGATAATCATAAAACCTGTAATTATTGCACCTACGACAATTAACTGTATGCGGGCTACTTTAATCATTAGTTCGGTCAGTTTCCGGCCATCACTCTCCTGTATGGTAATACGCATGACGCGAGGGAGAAACAAACCATTCAAAGCACTTGCAAAAGTATACAGATAACCTTCAATCATCATGGCTATAGAGAATTTTGCAACTTCTTCCGGATTACCATATCGCCCAAGCAAAGTGGGGATAATATTGTACATGAGCCGGCTGGCAACACCGATTACAAATACCCATGAAGAAAACCTAAGCAATTCAACAAGCATTTTGGTGTTGAAATAACTGAAGTTTATAGGAATCCGGATTTTTTTATAAATAAACCGAAGTTTATATCCGACTATGATTATGCCGACCGAACTGTTGACAAAGACAAGCGCATATAACCCATAGCCATTCAGCAGGCAAATGACAACCAATATTACCACTAAAATTCTGTAGATTAAATCACTGGTTTTAAGGCAAACGAACTCCTCAAAAGCAATCAGTATGCCATTTAGATAGGAGAAAGGGAATGACAATAAACTGAAGAATCCAGCGATGCAATATATAATTTTGAACTTATCTATTTCCTGAGGCGTGAAACTTATAAAAATGTCAGATATAAAGAAGTAGCAGATAAATAATATTAGGAAGATTAAGAAATCAAGAATTGCAAAAACTTTTACAACGACACTTAGGAGTTCAGAAATCTTATCATGTTTACCTTCTTCTTTATATTTGGATACAAATCTGGAAACGGCGTTACCCAAGCCGAAATCTAGAAGAAAGTATGAAAGGAAAGTACATATAAGTGTAAACAGCCCATAATCAGATACGCCGATTTGCTTTATCATCCAGGGGGTATAGAAAAGCCCGGTAATGATATTGAACAAAATCGTCGTGTAACCTAATATAGCACTTTTTTTTGCTGAACTTGCCATTATCAAAAGAAGTCTCCGAGAATCTTCTTTAACTGGTTGCCATATTCCTTGGTTATGGCATCCCACTGCGTATCGTTGTTTATTGGATGATTCTGCGTCGCAGAGTTATAATTAGACAAAAGACTTTCCTTTAGTGTTGATCTAATGACTACCGGGAAAGGGAAATAATCAAATTTGGTAGTTGCAACTCCATTCATATGAGTCATTGCAGTCAGCCATAAATCATCAGCATAAGGACACAGCCTTTGAATCGCTTCCTTCTCAAAAGCTTCAGCCGGCAGGCTATTGGGCGGGAAAAGGGCACCGCTCCCGGAGTTCAAACTAATATGATATGAGGATTCAATCTTTTCTTTTGAAACTCCGGGCCATTGTGAGGGTAAGGTACGGTAATTAGGACTGATGGTTTGACATGTTAGCGCAACAACATTTTTGGGATACTGTCTGTGAAGATTCCAAAGTTCTTTGACAAAGAATGGGGGATAAATTAAATCATCATCAGCAGTAATTATATGTGCATCAGGATACTGTTGACATACATAAAAATACTTTTTGTGTGACATTAGATTGTCACACCATTTTATCGACAGTCCTCTGTCTTGCAAATCAACCAAATATTGTGGAAGCTTTTTATCAGGAAACTGATTTTCAGCCAGCCATAAAATCACCATATCCGGTTTTTTACTTTGACGGAGTAGTGACTCTATGGTAATCCATACAGTACTTATTCGCCGCGGATAACTTGTAAGTGAAACAATAATATTAGGATTGTCTCCAATCTTCAACCCATGCCTTCTTTTGCTTACTTTGTAATATTCAACCAAAATTGTATTACAGAAATAGTTGAAGAAGTAAGTATATATTGTTGTTAAAAAACGCAACCTTTTTTGATGATTGTTCTTTAAGCTTCGGATATATATATGATATAAAAATGAAAACATAATTAATCAAAATAGAATGAGTAATCATCCAAAGCCGTTACACGATATACGTAATAGCCGATTACATAACATAATGATATTATTTTCAATGTATTCCCATTCTTGTTTTTACTTAGCGAATCTATCATCAGAAATGGAAATGGTGAAAAATATAACAGGACTCTCATTATCATTATATTTACGAATCTGACTCCGGAAAATATCGAATATAGGATTGTGTAATGAGCCGAAGCTTGAAATTTGTAATTCAATTGTTCTTTTTTATAATAGTAGATAACCACTAGTGAGAATAATCCCGAAACCAAAAATGAAATTATACCGCCATCAAAGGACATCAATTGATACTGCTCATAATCTAAGGTTTGTGTTACCAGACTAAATATTACATCCATTAATGATATTGCTAACATTAATAAGATGATATATATATATATAACTACTCGGGAAAATTTTCTATTAATCAAGACTGCGAAGGGGAATACCATTAGAGCTGACGTATGAAATGACGCAGCCAAAAGAGCCAATAATATGTATAAATACCATCGCCGTTCCCTTGCAAACTTATACGCAGCCAAAAAAATCGAAATAGCAATAGTTTGACGTACTCCCGATAATGCAAATTCTGATAGTGTTAATGCAGCGGTGAGTAAAACAAACATCCTGTCATTAGCATTATGAATGCAAAAAAAGATGATTGAAGTACATAATATTAGTGATTCTGCAATCAGAATTGATTGCGAATCAAAACCTGCATTTTTCAGTATATAGCATAATACAAAGTATCCTTTCTCAAATTCCGTATTTTTTAACATTTCCGTCAACGAATCTGAAACTCCCATTAAAGAAAATGTTAAAAGGTAGTTGGATGTGTCTGTACCCACAGACTCTCCCCTAAGCGCAATCATGAAGAAGAATGGCAAGATTGCGATTATTAAGTTTACAATTTTATCGTCTTTAATAAAGTTATAACATAACAAGAACCATATAGCCACAAATAGATACATATCAAAAAGGATGTGCAGCTAAGCATCAGAATCTGTTTGCAAAAATCATTAATGAAACCAATTTCTTGAAATTGATGGAGCTTTACTCATAGGACCCGATTTATATTCTGGCTCAGTCTGATGATTTAGGAAAGAGGCGGCGATATCAATAAACCGATTTGCTGCTATTTTCGGAGTCCATTCATTTTGCATGGTCTTTATCGCTTCTGCACCAAGTTTAATGCATAAATCAAGGTTTTCTACAAGTTTAAAAACACATCTGCGAAAATCTTCATAATCAGTTCGTTTATATATTAAACCATTAATGTTATCATGTACCAAAAAAGGAGTAGCACCTATTGCACTACTTGCTATTACAGCACATCCTGAAGACATTGCCTCGCCAAGAACTGCTCCCCATCCCTCTTTATGGTTTGATGTGAAAAGGAAAATATCTGAATCTTCCATATTGACTCTCACCTCTTCCGGTGTCATAGTCCCCAACATTCTAACGTTGTCTTCAAGATTATAAGACTTTATCATAGAATGTATTTGATGCTCCATTGGCCCGCTCCCAATAATGTTAAGGTCAAAGTCAATGCCACGTTCCCTTAATTCCACCGCCACTTTTACGGACATCTCCGGATGTTTTAACGGCAATAGGCGTCCTGCCCAAAGAATTTTTATATGACCACGATTTGTACGGTTATATAACTTCTGATTCATCAAGCTTTCTGCTGACTTCTTTGTATCAACCTCTATAAAATGTCCCCATCTATAACACCTATTCTCAAATGAAAAAATTCTCGCACAATCATACGCAGTAAAAGCGCTTGCACAAAGCATCTTGACATTTTGATTTTTGCTTGGGATTATATAGGTATATAATATCTTTATAAAAGTTTTAGGATTAAAAATATGCCAAAACCCTTGTTTGAAAAAGCTCTCGCAATAGAAGAACGACAGTTTGTTTTCTTGTAATCGCTGTTTATAAATATCAAAAGGTGCACTCCCTATAATAAGAGCATCACAATTCTCAATAATATTGGCACATTTTGCGTAGTCCTCGTAAGAGCAGATACAATAGGGAAACTCTTTTAGATTAATAGACCACCCAAGTTTTTTTCGTTCTTCTCGGAATGGAATTGTCTGGATAAAATAAAATACTATGTCTTTATGGTTGTATAATTCATCACACAAAAAGCGTTCATGATGATTAAAACAATTAGACACAAATGCAATTGTCATAGCCATAAAAATAGTAATTTAAATAGTTAAGTCAACCTTTGCGCCAAACCATTTTGTTGACTACGGTGGTGTAAGACTGGATTAGTTTGACGATGATGTTGCTGACATTCTCTCCTACATATACATCAAGCGGTGTGCCGTGGTCGCCTGCGGCATTCATGGCTATGGCGGTGTCAACGGCCTGGAGGAGCGATTTCTCGTCAATGCCGGCGAGGATGAAGCCGGCGTTGTCAAGCGACTCGGGGCGTTCGGTGGAGGTGCGGATGCAGATGGCGGGGAAGGGATGGCCTACAGAGGTAAAGAAGCTGCTCTCCTCGGGCAACGTACCGGAGTCGGAGATTACGGCGGCGGCATTCATCTGCAGGCAGTTGTAATCGTGAAAGCCGAGGGGCTCGTGCTGAATCACTCGCGGATCAAGTTGGAAACCTGAGGCTTCAAGACGCTTTCGGCTGCGCGGATGGCAGCTGTAGAGAATCGGCATGTCGTACTTGCGTGCGATGGCATTAATGGCGTTGAACAACGAGGTGAAGTTCTTCTCGGTGTCGATGTTTTCCTCGCGGTGTGCCGACAGCAGGATGTATTTACCTTTCTCAAGGCCGAGGCGTGCATGGATGTCGCTGGTTTCAATATCTTTCAGATTGGCATGGAGCACTTCTGCCATGGGCGAGCCGCTGACGTAGGTGCGTTCTTTCGGCAAACCGCAGTCGGCCAAGTAACGGCGGGCATGTTCGGAGTAGGCGATGTTTACATCTGAGATGATGTCAACGATACGGCGGTTGGTCTCCTCGGGCAGGCACTCGTCCTTGCAGCGGTTGCCGGCCTCCATATGGAAGATGGGGATGTGCAGGCGTTTGGCGGAAATGGCAGAGAGACATGAGTTGGTGTCACCGAGTATGAGCAGTGCGTCCGGCTTTATGTCAACCATCAGCTTGTAGGAGCAGTTGATGATGTTGCCGACGGTTGCGCCGAGGTCATCGCCGACGGCGTCCATGTACACCTCAGGGTCGGCGAGTTTCAGGTCTTTGAAAAATACGCCGTTGAGGTTGTAGTCGTAGTTCTGGCCGGTATGGGCAAGAATTGTGTCAAAATACTTGCGGCACTTGTTGATGACGGCTGCCAGACGGATAATCTCCGGCCGCGTCCCGACGATAATCAACAGCTTCAGCTTGCCATTGTCGGCAAATTTTATGTCTTTATAATCGAGTTTCATTGTTCTACCGGGTCAAAATATGTGTCTGGGTGGTTGGGGTCAAAGGGTTCATTTGCCCACATTACGGTAACGAGGTCGGCGGTGTCGGAGAGATTGATGATGTTGTGGGTATAGCCGGGGAGCATGTGGACGGCTTCAATCTTGTCACCGCTCACCTCGTAGTTGAGCACTTCATCTGTTCCTTCCTTGCGGAGCTGAATGAGCCCGTGACCGGCCACGACGATGAAGAATTCCCACTTCGTGTTGTGCCAGTGCTGTCCCTTGGTGATTCCCGGTCTGGATATGTTGACCGAGACCTGGCCGCAGTTGGCGGTGCGGAGCAGTTCCGTGAACGAGCCGCGCTGGTCAACATTCATCTTCAGGGCGAACTTAACCTTGTCGGCAGGAAGATAGCTCAGATAGGTCGAGTAGAGTTTTTTTTCAAATGAGTTTGCGGGTATTTCAGGCATAATCAATGTCTGGGGCTGAGACTTGAACCGATTGAGCAGCCCAACGATTTGGCCGAGCGTTGCCTTATGGCTGACGGGCACCGCACAGTAGCGGCCATCCCCTTTGAGAACGGTCTCCACGCCATTGAACTCGCAATGATGCTCGTTGCCGCTGAGAGCAGCAATCATCTCTTCCACAAGGTCGTCAATGTATAGCAGTTCAAGCTCTACTGCCGGGTCGTTGACCTGAATGGGCAGGTCGTTGGCGATGTTGTTGCAGAAGGTGGCGACGGCAGAGTTGTAGTTCGGCCGGCACCATTTGCCGAAAAGGTTCGGGAAACGGTAAACAAGCACCCTTGCACCGGTCTCATTGCCATAGCCGAAGAAAAGTTCTTCGCCGGCGAGTTTAGATTTGCCGTAGTCCGACTGACCGTAGCGGCCGATGAGCGTGGCCTGGATGGAGCTTGACAGCATCACCGGACAGGTGTTGCCGTGCTTTTTGAGCGTGTCAAGCAGCGTGGAGGCGAAACCGAAGTTCCCTTCCATGAACTCTTTCTGGTCCTTGGGGCGGTTGACGCCGGCGAGATTGAAGACGAAGTCGGCCTCCAGGCAATAGCGGTCAAGCTCTTCCGGCATCGAGTCCATGTCGTACTCAAGCACTTCGTCAACCTGCACGGGATAGTTGCGGGCGTTGCCGTCCTTTATATTATTGAGCTGTGCGCAGAGGTTCTTGCCGACAAAACCTTTGGCACCTGTCACTAAAATCTTCATTACTGTGAAACTGAAAATTCAGAATGTATAATTGAGAATGCGTAACTTAAATAATTATGCATTCCACATTCTTAATTATGAATTTTACTGAACGAAGTTTCCGTTGCCGTTCAGCTCGTTCTTGATATACTCCAGTGAGGCAATTTTCTCCTTGGTTTCCTCGACAGTGAGACGGCGGCTGTTGTTGGAACTGAACTCTTCGATGGTGGCACGTTTATCGTCGCCCTCTTTGAAGTATTTATCATAGTTGAGGTCGCGGTTGTCAGCCGGCACGCGGTAAAAGTTGCCCATGTCCTCTGCCTTGGCGCACTCCTCTTTGGTAAGCAGCGTTTCATACATCTTCTCGCCGTGGCGGATGCCGATGACTTTTATGTCCTCTTTCTTCCCTCCGAACAGCTCGCAGACAGCTTCTGCCTGTGTCTGGATGGTACATGCGGGGGCTTTCTGGACAAGTATGTCGCCGTTCTGGCCATGCTCGAATGCGAAGAGCACGAGGTCAACGGCCTCGTCGAGACTCATAATGAAGCGGGTCATTGACGGCTCGGTAAGAGTGATGGGATTGCCATAACGTATCTGCTCGATCCACAGGGGTATGACAGAACCGCGAGAACACATCACATTGCCGTAGCGGGTGCAGCAGATCTTGGTCTTGCCCGAATAGCGGCTCTTGGCAACGGCAACCTTCTCCTCGATGGCCTTGGTGATGCCCATAGCATTGATCGGGTATGCGGCCTTGTCGGTCGAAAGGCAGATAACTGCGCCCACGCCGGCCTCGATGGCCGCAGTCAGCACATTGTCAGTGCCTATAACATTGGTCTTGACAGCCTCCATCGGGAAGAACTCGCAGCTCGGCACCTGTTTCAGGGCCGCCGCGTGAAATATGTAGTCCACGCCGGGCATCACGTTCTTGCAGGACTGAAGGTTGCGCACATCACCGATATAGAATTTGATTTTGTGAGCCACTTCAGGATAGCGCACCTGATACTCGTGGCGCATGTCGTCCTGTTTCTTCTCGTCGCGCGAGAATATGCGGATTTCTTTAATATCCGTGTTCAGAAACCTTCTGAGCACTGCATTGCCGAAACTGCCGGTACCCCCAGTTATCAGCAATGTCTTATCTTTGAATATTGACATGATTATGTTATTTTTAATTATTTATATGCTGAGTGTTTAGTCGTTAGTTTTTGGGCTAATCCCCTTTACGTTTTCACCAATACAAATACCATCAGTTGAACGAATAATAGTACTTGTGCCTATGCTATATTGTTATCTAATCGGACATTCACGCCGACAAAGTATCTTAAGGTTAAAATATCTGATAAATTTTCAGAAATATAAACCCGAATAGTTTTTTTCATTATCCAAGATTAATCTCTCCTAAATATGTCGCGAGTATAGACCTTGTTTTCAACATCGTCAAGGACGCTATCATAGCGGTTGGCAATGATGGCGCGGGAGAGGGCCTTGAACTTGGAGAAGTCGTTCATTACGTGACTACCGAAGAAGGTAGTGCCGTTCTCGAGCGTTGGCTCGTAGATGATGACCTTTGCGCCTTTGGCTTTGATGCGCTTCATGACGCCCTGAATTGATGACTGGCGGAAGTTGTCGCTGTTGCTCTTCATCGTCAGACGGTAGACACCGATGGTAACAGGCGTTTCGGGTGACCATCCGGCCATTTTAAGCACTTGGTCAGCAATGAAGTCTTTACGGGTACGGTTGCTTTCAACGATGGCCGACATCATATTCTGTGGCACATCAGCGTAGTTGGCAAGGAGCTGCTTAGTGTCTTTAGGCAGACAGTAGCCGCCGTAACCAAATGAGGGATTGTTATAATGTGTGCCAATGCGCGGGTCAAGACCGATTCCCTCAATAATAGCCTGGGAATCAAGACCTTTAACTTCAGCATAAGTATCAAGTTCATTGAAATAGCTAACGCGCAGTGCCAAATATGTGTTGGCGAACAATTTGACAGCTTCGGCCTCTTTCATACCCATATATAGCGTCGTTATATCCTCTTTTATAGCGCCCTGCTGGAGAAGTCTGGCAAAAACGTGGGCTGCTTCATCAAGCTGCGTAAGGTCTGTTACTGCAAGAATAGCCTGGTTCTCTTCCTCAAACTCCAATTTCTCAATAATCTTAGGAATACCGGCGATGATACGCGATGGATAAAGATTATCATAGAGCGCCTTACTTTCACGCAGGAACTCAGGGAAGAAAAGCAGATTAAACTGCTTTACGCCCTTGGCTGCGTACTTCATGTAAAGACTGCGGCAATAGCCGACAGGAATGGTCGATTTAATTACCATTACGGCATTAGGATTAACTCTCAGCACGAGGTCTATCACATCCTCAATGCAATGTATGTCAAAGAAATTTTTAACCGGGTCATAGTTCGTCGGGGCAGCAATTACTACGAAATCAGCGTTGCGATAAGCTGAGGCACCATCCATAGTTGCGGTTAAATCTAATGGTTTATCAGTGAGGTATTTCTCAATGTACTCATCCTGAATCGGCGATTTGCGCTTGTTAATGAGATCAACCTTTTCGGGAATCACATCAACGGCAGTAACATGGTTGTGTTGCGCTAATAGGATTGCTATGCTCAGGCCGACGTAACCTGTTCCCGCTACAGCAATATTATATGTCTTTTCCATAATGACTGGGTTCTATACATTCCTCTATGGAACATAGAATTTTAAAAGTGACAATTTATAAGTTATGAGACATCTGTCGCATGCTGGACACAAGCGATTAATTCCCAAAACTCTCGGTTCCCTATTTTAATAGTGAAATTTAGTAGCTGACAAGCTGGGTATCAGCCTAATGATGGGCTGTTCAGTCTATTTTTTCAACATCTTGCGGCTCAATGAATACGGTTGCGCCACCGAGCAGCGACAGGCTCACCACAAGTGTATGCATGCCATCAGAATTCTCGCGGATTTCTCCTTCCAAACCGCGCAAGCTCCCGCGTATAACCCTAACATTGTCTTTAACCCGGAATGCTGTGGGGAGTATCTCTACCGGATGCTCCGTTTGCCCCAGCATGAATTTGAGTCTCGCTATCTCCGAGTCATTTATCACTGCCACCGGACGATTCAATGTCCCGGAATCGGCGGTGCGGTTGACCATGAAGCGATTGATATAGGGAAGTTTGACGATATTGCGGCGTTCCATCTCCGTACAGTGCACAAAAACCACCCCGGAAATGACTACTCTGTCTATCAGTTTACGCCGTCCATTTTTCCACACTCGCATCTCCTTTTGTGTGGCCACATAACTCTCTACGTTGATTTTCTGTAGCTTATCCCCCACTGTTTTTTCATGCCGGGAATTTACTATGGCTACATACCAATTCTTTTTTGGCACGCCTACGGCATCGTCAACGCCCATAGGCCCTGTCGTGGAAATCCCTACTAAATGTTTTTTCGTGGTCAAAGGCACCCTGATTATATCACTCTTGGTTGGAGATGCTCATTCCGCGTGCAAAATTACGAATATTTTCCATATTACCATCAAATTCATAAAAATTTTATTGCTGTCCGATAAAAATCGGGGAAGGCACAAAAGTATGGCTCAATTGCTGA